>Ga0209408_1002010_pt1 | contig 11970 bp, 12 predicted proteins | sample AD_UKC107_MetaG_FD_184422 | JGI IMG/M metagenome (GOLD analysis project Ga0209408, IMG submission 184422) | Active sludge microbial communities of municipal wastewater-treating anaerobic digesters from Hong Kong - AD_UKC107_MetaG (SPAdes)... | ecosystem: Engineered > Bioreactor > Anaerobic >... | reverse complement strand
ATCAAAATCATTTACAAGTCATAGTTTATTTGCTTGATATTCAGGTAATTATATAAACAAATATTGTTAATAAATATAAAAAAGTCGGAAGAAAAATCTTCCGACCACTCCTGCCGAAAAACCGGACTTTTTTATTCGCTTTTTTCGATATATTTACTTATGGTTGCATACAACTCTTTAATAATTATGGGTTTTGAGATATAATCGTCGCAACCGGCTTTAAAACTCTTCTCTTTTTCAGATGACATGGTAAAAGCAGTTTGAACTATAATGGGCAGGTCTTTACTAATTTGTTTTATTTGCGTAGTTGCCTCAATACCATCCATTACAGGCATCCTTATATCCATAAGAATTAAATCTATATCGGGATTAGATTTTACAAATCGTATAGCTTCTTTCCCATTCTCCGCATGAATTATGGCTACTCCGGTTTTTTCCAGGGCCTTCTTTAAAAGTAGGAAATTAGCTTCATCATCTTCGGCTATTAAAATAGTTTTACCTTCCCAATAATAATCTGTTTTAGCTTTAGAAGAAATCTTATCAAATGAAACTTTAAAACCAATAACTAAAATATCATCCAATTGTTTTCGATCTCCTTTCCAATCTTCGAAAGTTTTTTCTAACACTTGCCTTTGTTCACTGAGTTTTTTATGGCTGTTAGTAATTAGCAAATCTTTAAAATTACTTGATAAAAACTTACGCCCATCTTCACCTCCGAACTGGTCGATATAACCATCCGAAAATATATATATAAGGTCTCCGGATTTTAAATCAAACTCGTGATTTACAAATGATTCTTTAGCCCTGCGATGAATCCCAATAGGCATGCGGTCCGCTTTTATTTCTTCCAGAATGCCTTCTCTGATTAAATATAAAGGATTATTAGCTCCTGCATATTCTAAAGTCTGTTTTTTCTCGTTAACTATACATAATGCTACATCCATACCATCACGGCTTTCACCAATCGATCCTGTCTGACGTAAAGAACTGATTATATGCATCCTAAGCTCATTCAGCACCTCATTAGCATGAATATTAGGATTTTTATTGATAATCTCATTCAAAAAAGTAATCCCTAACATACTCATTAGTGCACCAGGAACACCGTGCCCCGTACAATCAGCAGCAGCTATAAAAATCTTTTCATCAAATTGTTTTATCCAGTAAAAATCGCCACTTACAATATCTCGTGGTTTATAAAAAATAAAATGTTCAGCTAGTAAATGTTGTATAAAGCGGTTTGGAGGCAGCACGGCTGACTGGATTCTTTTAGCATATAGAATACTGTCTTCAATTTTCTTTTTCTGTTTTTGAACTATATCGTGCTGTATTTTTATTTTGTGCTTCTGTTCTGCAATTTTATCACCTTGTTTCATAATAAAATTCAGATCCATTTCCATTATCTCTTTCTGTTTGGCTATTTCATTTTTTTCAACAGATAACTGATCCCTCTCCTTCTGAATCCTGGCACGTTGGTTAGTAATTACATCACCTTGTTTAATATAAAAATGAACCTCCTTTTCAAGGGCTGAAATTGTTTTTTTATATTTTTCAATTTCATCCGATAAAGAAACATTATCCTTAATCGGGCTATTGCTATTAGAAATAATTAATATATAATAAATATCAAATTGAATAATTTGGGCAGAGTAGTTCTGATTTTCACCATTTATAGAAACTGTAAAGTTAAATTTAGATTCATCTCCTGCACTCTCATTAAGGAAAATTCTCTCAAGGTATTTATTTATTTCTTTACTAATATTTATCTCGGTGTAATGTTTATCAATAATTGAACCTGACAAATTTAAAAGGTTAAAGTTTTCAGAAACAGTTACATTGACACAATGACCATTTTTATTAAAAACTAAAATATAATCCCCCGGAATAAATTTTATTATATTTCTTAAACCGGTAATTACAGTTTCCACGGAATTATTTTCTTGGCCTTTCATAGAGCATTAATTAAGCTTTGATTTTACCAGTTTAACTACCTTTTCAATATCTATTGGTTTTTGAATCATATTATCAGCCCCGGCAGAAATAGCTTTTTCCATTAAGTCTTCTTCGTTACGTGCAGTTATAAAAACCACCGGTATATCCTTTGTTTTTGGATTATTTTTTACTTTCTCTAAAACAATAAAACCATCCAACTCCGGCATCATAATATCCAATAAGATTAATGAAGGTTTTTCAATTTTCAGAATATCCATGGCTTGCTTCCCATCGAATGCAACCATTGTAGATATCCCTTCGGCATCCAGAATACTTTGCAATAAAAAATTATTCGTATTAGAGTCATCTACAATTAAAACCTTCTTCATCTTAATTTCAAATTTTTATATCTAACTTTATCTATCCTTATTCCTAATATAATCCAATAACCGCTTTTTACTATTTTCAAAACCTAGCGATTCACTTACAACCATATAGTAATCGCTTTTATTCAATACATATTCATAAGCCATCATGGCTATTTCCAGTTTCGAATTTTCATAATCAAATAAATCAACTATACCTTTTATCTGCGTTGCCGAAAAACATTTTTTAGTTTGAATAATGTGTTTTGCAGTACTCACTTTATTGGAATTGAATGCTTCGTTTTTTAACGTAGAAAGTATCTTTTCATATTCATCCTGACTTACTTTACACTCTGCATAATTATCAATTTGCACTGGTACGCCATTTAAAATATCCATAAACTCACTTTGACCTCTGGGCGTATTAAAAAGCTGTTTCATTTCAATAAACTGATCGATATCGTAAACAGAATGTAAAGCAACTTTTGAAAATTCAATCTTTTCGTAGTCATTGCTAAACAGCGATGCTATTTTCATCAAATACTCCACTGGAATACATTTACCATTTATCTGTTCAACAGCAACATCAAGCTTTTGTTGTTGCCCTGCTAAATAAACTATTTCTGCAACTTTGTTGAATTCAGCTAGTGAAATAAAATTACTACAGTTTTTTTGCCCACGGTAACTTTTAAAATCCGGATAAGTAAAATCTGGATATTCTATCTTTACCGGATCTTTGACTGAATCATTACCTGGCAATATAGGCAAGGCCTGAACATAATCGTGCAAACGGAATACCATTGAATAATATATGAAGGCATCGTACACATCATAAAAATTTTCCTTATCAACCACATTATTATATGCTGCTTTTGCAAAATCAAGCCTTTCAACATCACTATCGAATAAGGCAGCTAATTCTTTTATTTGTGAGCTAGAAAAGCATTCATTACGCAGCATTTGTTTTACAACAAAAAGCTTTTTTTTATCGTTTGGCTGATTTTTAGCTTGCTGGTATTTTTGTTGGTATTGTTGTGAAGCCATTGGAACTTTACATGGCTTCTGTTGCGAATACGACGATATTACGATTGCTGTTGAAAACAGAAATGCAAACAATAATTTCATAAGATCGGGTTTAGGTAAATTCTTTTATCTAAATTAAGCAGGCTAATATTACAACTCTTCGTATTCAATATATTTAAAAGGAATTCCTATAATTGATTCAAAATATTGCCCTGATTCCAGTACATCAAGATCGCCTTCTTCGTAAAACCAGTTTACCAGAATATTGTTGTTATTATTTGGGTTATTTTCTAATAAACGAAGCATTTCTAAAATAAATTTAGATGAACTGGTATTAAAATATTCAAGTTTAATATCCACCCGTATTTCAGGAGCAGTAAATTCTCTGGTCCAATCTAAAATAGGCTTAAAAAATTTTGCAGCATCTTCGGGAATAGAACGGCCTTCTATTTTTAAAACACCATTAGTACCTAATGCTACAGAAGGAGTCTTTTCCGTTTCTTTTATAATTAAATCTTTCATATTCAAATATCCTAATCTAAAATGTTAACCCAATTTAATAAATATTATTGCAAAAAACGCAAAAATCATTACTAATTTACAACATATTTACAAAAAAATACAAAAAGATTGATTGATTATTCATTTTTATATGTAATAATACAAATATTATGGATTATTAAACCAAAATAAATATAATTTTGTTTCCGTTTTTTAAAGAAATTTTTAAAATGACAAAACAAAAACTAAAAAATAGGATTTACCTCGTAGTATTTATAGCACTTGTTTTAATAACAATTTTTGCTTCCAATGCATATAAACGCATTTACAAACCGAATGTAAATAAAACTTCATTCTTATATATTCCAACCGGTTCTGATTATAATGATGTAATATCTATATTAAAATCAGACAGTTTACTTATTGATTTTAAATCGTTTGAGTGGCTTGCCCAAAAAAAGAATTATCCAAATCATATTTACCCGGGTCGGTATAAACTGGATAGTGGGATAAACAACACAATGCTTATAAACAAGTTACGAAGCGGTTATCAAGACCCTGTGCGTGTGGTTTTTAACAGTGTACGGACCTTTGAACAATTAGCCGGGAAAATATCTAAACAAATTGAAGCTGACTCTATCTCATTATTAAATGCATTCAGGAATGACTCGATCATTTCAGCTTATGGATTTAAACCCGAAACTTTTAGCAGTATGTTTATTCCTAATACATATGAATTCTGGTGGAATACATCATCAAAAGCATTTGTAACCAGAATGAATAAAGAATATGATTCATTTTGGAATAAAACGCGACTCGAAAAAGCAGGGCAAATGAATCTGACTCCCGAAGAAGTTACTACATTGGCATCAATTGTTGATGAAGAAACTTATTTTAACGATGAAATGCCTCGTGTTGCAGGAGTTTACATTAACCGTTTAAAAAAGAGGATGCATTTACAAGCTGACCCTACTTTAAAATTTGCCTTAGGGGATTTTACTATTAAAAGGGTATTAAATGCTCATAAACAAATAGATTCGCCTTACAATACTTACAAAAGGTATGGTTTACCCCCGGGCCCAATATCTATACCATCCACAGCAGCCATAGATGCTGTTTTAAATTATGAAAAGCATAACTATCTTTATTTTTGCGCTAAACCCGATTTTTCGGGCTACCATAATTTTGCCAAAACATTAAGCCAGCATAATATAAATGCCCGCGAATATCAACGGGCATTAAATAAAGAAAAAATCTGGAGGTAAGAGTTATCAATAATTTTATATCATCGTATTAATAATATCTTTTACCTCCCGATCTGTAATCCCTAAACTATAGCCACGTATAATTTTCTTTATAATGTGGTTCTTATCAAGTATAAAAAATACCGGTACAGCAGTTACATTATAAATATTTGTTAATTCATTATTTGAAACAAGAAACTCATAATCAAATTTATTTATTTGTTTGTAATGTAATAAAACTTCCGAGTTATGGTTAAACCCTTCGATAGCAACTAAATTAAAATCTTGTAAACTATATTCGCTGCATAATTGCTTCAGAAACGGTATTGATGCCCTGCAGGGCCCGCAACTTACACTAGTAAACTGAATCATTATAACTTTACTTTTTAGTTCGCTTAATGCTACTGTTCTCCCCTCTGCATTTTTCAATATCCAATCGGGTGCCTTTTCCCCGATTAAATTATTTTTGGTATCATCGGGTTTTCCAAATCCGTATCGAACAATTTCATAATCGGGTTGAAAATAATCAGCGGCATTAAAATCTTTTAACTGAGCTTTATTTAATACTACATTGTAACAAGTCCTTACAGATATATCATGAGACATTTCCCTTCTCACTTTGTAAGGCAAATCATTTGATTTATTAATCCATATCTCATATTTAGATATAGTTTCACCATAATTGTAATCCGTAGAAGGCATATAAAAAGCTTTTCCAAAGAACTCAACCTGCTTATCTTCAAAAATAGTTAAAGTAACATGGATGTCTTTATTAAGTTCTTCAATCTCTAATTTTACGCTATCATTAGTTTGTAAGGCATATTTTAAAATGCTTTTTGTATAGTTAAAAAATGGTGCATTTATAGGCCTGAATGGTAGTTTACGAACGTTAAAGCTATCAATAACAATAGTTTTATTTTCATCGTATACTGTAGCTCTCATCACTCCATCATAGCAAAAAGATAGCCTGGTTGTATCATCTTTACAAAGTTTAACAAAACTTGCCCCTATTGCTGTATCATCTGGATTACTATATTCTTTTACAAAATGATGGTAAATCCCATATGCGGTTGTATCCCAGGGAGCCCATCCCTCTGATTTAGTAATATATATTGCCGATTCTATTTTATCAAGTTTACGCAATACTTTATTTAAATATCCCTGTGTATTTTTATCTTTTGAACACGAAACAAATAATAGTATCAGCATTAAAAGGATTATTATTTTTCTGGAGGAGTTCTTTTTTAACATACCAAGCAATTTATTTTATGCAACTTTGTTTTAACTTTTTTAAGTTTATTATTTACTTGTAAGGCGAAATTCAACCGGAAAAGTTTGAGAAACATTTACTAAATGCCCCCGCTGCTTTCCAGGCACCCATCTGGGCGAACTATACACTATGCGTAACACCTCCTGATCCAAGGCAGGATGGACACTTCGAACCACTTTAGCATCTTTCACATAACCTTCTCTTGAAATAATAAATTGCACATAAACCTGGCCTTCAATTTTTTTCTCTTTGGCTTCTTTAGGGTATTTTAATTGCTTTTCAATAAAAACTTTAAAATCGGTAGTTGAAAAATCATCCGACTCGTATTTAAACTGTGGCATTTCTTCAACAATAAAAAACAACTCATCTTCAAGAGGGTCTTTTGCAGCCTTTTCTTTATTCTCGGATGTTATTTGTACCACTTCTTCGTTATCTTCACTATCAAAACGATCCTTGTAACAAAGAATGACTCCTGCATTTACGTTTAAGTCTGTTTGGTTTCTAACAGAGAGATGATAAACTGCACTTTCCGTAATATCATAATCGCTAGATGTAATTGATTTGTTTTTATCGACTTGTATTGATTTTGGCAATACGGGTTTATCATTTTTGTCTTTATACAATTCTACTACCAGCTTATTTGCCGGAGACCAGGAAAAAGTATATGTTGTATTTTTAGATAGAATCAACGAAAACATCGCTTCTCCTTGTGGTTTAAGTTTTATAGTAAAATCCTTTAAATATTGGTCTTTACTATTTTCCTTTAACATGTTAACAATTTCACCTGCATCTTGTGCAAACAATTGTATTTGAGAAGAGAAAATTAAAATCCCTATTATACAAAAAATTCGTTTTTTCATTGTTTTTGGTTTTAGTTGATGATTAATTTAGTTCCATCACCGGTGACATTGCAATTATAATTGGCCATTATATTATCTAATATTTGATCTAAAGTAGCATTTGTAAATGTTGCAGAGAAACCTTCATACATTAGAGAGTCATTTTCGATAGCAATCTTAATTCCATAATAATCGCTTAAAACATTAACCACCTCATTTAATGGTTCATTTTCAAACTGCAACTTACCTGTTTTCCATGCTATATAATTATTATCGAGAATAAAATCTTTTGCCATAAAACCCGCAGTAGGGACAAAACTTATTTTTTCGCCCTGCTTTATATTCATTTTTTTTGTTTTTTCCAGTATAGGTATAATTACATCTACCTCGCCTTTCGAAACATGGGCAATAATTTCATCAGGTTTATTTTCTGAATTGATATGAAATTCGCTTTCTGATGTTTTAAATTCTAATCCTCTTGAAAGAAATCTATAATCCTTGTGCTTCTCCCCTCTCCTGACTTGTATAAATGCTTCTCCTTCCAAGTAAAATAATGGTTTCCTTTTGATTTCAAGTGGGATTTTGATCGAACTAGCTGAATTTAACCAAACCGTTACATCGTTATTTATATGCAAAGTAATTCTTTCTCCCTTATCAACAGTTATTTGTGTATATTCTACCTCTTTGCTCATATCGAATAATACTATTGTTGTAAGCAGTATAATACTGGTAATAACTATGGTATAAACAGGTTTTAATATTTGTTTCAAGTTTACATGCGGCAGAGTATTTCGGATATTCCGAAATGAAAAATCCTCGTGGTTTAATTTTCTGTTAACTTCATGGAATGATTTTAAAACGTCGCTTTGGCTTTTTTCAAAACTCAAAGAAGCATAATCCAACCCATGCTCTTCCATAATTTCATCCAGGTTGAGATTTTGAGGCAGATGTTGCTTATTGCGTTTTAACATTTTTATTAATCTTTGCATTCTGTGTATTTAACGTTTGTAAAATAAAGCTCCCCTAATTTTTTAGCAAATTTTTATATGGCTCAAGATATTGCCTCATCTTTTTATTCGCTATAGTAAGTTGGTTTTCGGCAGTTTTTGGCGAAATCTTTAAATAATCGGCTATTTCGTTAATCGTTAAGCCTTCCTTTTTTGCCATCCTGAATATTTCACGTGCTTTTTGAGGCAGGCATTCAATTGCCGATTCGATAATCGCCACTACCCTTTCTTTGTCATTATTTTCCGAGCTCTCCTCTGTTAAAAGCTCGGCAATTGCTGAACCTTCATATTTTTTGCGGGTATTATTTTTTCTAATTTCGTCGATTACCTCATTGCGAGTATAAGTAAATAGTACCTTCCCCAATTCATTATAAGCACCCAACTCATTTCTATTTTTCCAGATTTTTATAAAAGTGTTTTGAACCGAATCTTCTGCAAGAACCGACGAATGGCAAAAATTATACGCAAAACGGAATAAGGGTTTATAATATTTAAAAAACAAATTGTCGAAAGCTGTTTTATTGCCTTCAACAATCTTTTTAAGAAGTATATGGTCGGGTGTGTGGTTCATTCAGTTTTTTTGTTGAGACGTATCTCAAAACCTACCCCCCTAAATTAGATTGCTGAAATTGCAAACCTGCTTCTAAATAAATCCCGATTAGTTGTTTTTGCTCATTTTCCCAGCATAAATCCAAAGCCGCCTTTTGCGTATTAGCTTTCCACTTCTGATACCTGTTTTTAAGCTCAAAGATTTCATTTATTTTATTGGCTAACGACAGCGGGCTTTTATGCTCGTAAACTGTACCTACATCATATTTGCGCACGATTTTCTGCATTTCGGGAAATGGCGATACCAATACAGGTACACGCGACTGTATATAATCGAAAAGCTTATTGGGCAGGGCATAATAATAATTTAAACCTAAATTTTCTTCCAAGGCAATTCCCAGGTCTGCCTTATTCGTTTCATATATCAGTTCATCAAAAGGGATCCTGTTTTTTATCTCAACTTTGCTTTCCAGATTTTTATTCTTAATCCGATCCAGTAATTGCTGTTTTATATCACCATCGCCAATAATTCTGAGTTTAGCATCCTGCACAAATTCCATAGCATCTATTAATTGTTCTAAACCTCTTCCAATATTTAATGAACCCTGGTATAGAATAACCTTTTCCCCTCCTTCATTCAAACTGCCTATAGTATTATTTTCAAGGCAATAAGGCACATTCCTTATTACCCTAATGTTAATACCATACAATTGATTGTATGTATCGGCAATCGATTCTGAAACAGTATAAGAATATTTTATGTGAGGAAGAAATAACCGTTCAATTAACATCCAGACTTTCTTTGGAAACTTCCGATGAACCAACTCTGGAACTTCGGTATAATACTCGTGGCTATCGTAAACCAATTTTTTAAATTTTAGTTTACTGGCTATAAAACTTGCAGGTAATGTATCCAGGTCGTTTGCTACAATAATATTGAAACGGTTAAATAACAAAAACAATAATAAACGGAAATTATACTCAAAATAAAAAAATGCTCCGCGTTTAAAAATAAGGTTAAACCTTTTTGTATGATATTCCCTTTGTTTTAAAGGAGTTTTATCATATTTAATCCTGCCAATCAGGGTAATTTCAGCCCCTGATTTTAATAAAGTACCAGCTACTTTATGTACACGGTTATCGCAAACTAAATCGTTTGTAACTGCTATAAAAATTCGTTGTTGTTTTTTTCGGTTCATTGTCTATATTAATCTATTATTCAGCTACCTACCGAATAAAAAAGTATTTCGTATAAAGGAATAAAAAGAACTTCCTTTTGATTCCTTATCTTTATGGCATTAAAATAACAACATATGTTTGAAATAATAGAAAATTTTCGGTTAAAAAATTATAATACTTTTCACATTGATATTACATGCCTCTATTATGTTGCATGTTCAAGCCCAGAACAAATAAAAGATTTTTTATCAATACACCAAAAAAAAGATTTACCCTTACTTATATTGGGTGGCGGAAGTAATATATTATTTACTAAAGACTTTGAGGGATATGTTGTAAAACCCGAAATTAAAGGAATAGAAAAAGTTATTGAAACAAACGATTTTGTGGAGTTAAAAGTGGGTGCAGGCGAGAATTGGGATTACTTTGTTGAATATTGTGTAAAAAACAATTGGGGTGGAGTTGAGAATTTATCGCTTATTCCGGGAAATGTTGGCACATGCCCTATTCAGAATATAGGAGCTTATGGCATTGAAGTAAAAGATGTAATTACCCGGGTTGAAACACTGGAAATAGAAACTCGACAAAACCATACCTTCTCCAATAATGATTGCCAGTTTGGATATCGCGACAGCATTTTTAAAAGAGAATTAAAAGGGAAACATATTATTACACATGTTACTTTTCGATTATTAAAAAAGCCTGTATTTCATTTAGATTACGGAAGTATAAAAGATGAATTAGCCAATTTTGATACAATAAACCTTCAAAATATAAGGCAAGCGGTAATAAACATACGCGAAGCCAAACTCCCTGACCCGGAAAAAATAGGAAACTCAGGCAGTTTCTTTAAAAACCCATCGGTTACAAAAGATTTAGCAAACCAAATAAAATTGAAATTTCCGGAAATACCGGCATATGAGCAAAATGATGGATTGGTAAAAATACCGGCAGGTTGGTTAATAGAAAAATCGGGCTGGAAAGGGAAACGCAAAGGCGATGCCGGCGTTCATGAAAAGCAGGCTTTAGTGCTGGTTAACCATGGCAATGCCAGTGGGGCAGAGATTTTAAACCTTGCCAACGAAATCCAAAAATCGGTTTTTGAGTTATTCGGAATTAAACTGGAAATGGAAGTAAATGTGGTTTAGAGGTTGATTCTTTCGTATTATTTTTTATCGCGAAGACGTGAAGGCGCAAAGGGGATTTTAGATTTTAGATTTTAGATTTTAGATTTTAGATTTTGGGAACTGGGAACTGAGAACTGAGAACTGGAAACTGATTACCGCGAAGGCGCGAAGGTGCAAAGTTTAAGATAACTAAATTTGTCAAAAAAACCACCAACTAAGCGCAGCCTGCTTATAGCTGGCAAGCGATTTCATGAGCTGCAGGCGAATAAAACCCCGCATGCTTGGTGATGTCGTGTTAGTATTGTTATTTGCTTTTATTTACATTTAAACCAGCTTGTTTTAAATAACCAACAGCCTTCTCTACTTGGTAAAGAGTCAGATTGAATAAAAAATGCGTCTGAATATTTAACTTGATATTCATTTCCATCTTTAGAATTTGACTTTTCAATTGTTTTTGTTTCACCTGGTAATGGTCTTACTGCAATGTACGTTACAGTATTATTAGCGTTTATTTTGTATTTTGATTCCCACGCACCCCAACTCATTCCACATGGAGGAGAAAATTGAATTGTAATTATAGTATCTCCAAATACTTTATAATTTCCCCAACGATACTGTTTATAGAATAGTCCATCGGGATAAAACACCATATCTACTGTATCTACACGAGGCACCCTTTTTTTTAAATTATTGTCCCAGGTAGTATAATTTCTTACGGTTTTATAAAATCCATTGATAGGAATTATTGCATCAAGTCCGCTGTATTCTCCATTATAACAAAATCCGATATTGCGCTTTACTTCTTTTGGTATAATTGACTTAACCCAACAAGTGCAAGATTGAAAAAACAAGCTGGATAAAGCAAGAATCAAGACTGAAGTGAGTTTTTTTAGTCTCATGTTATGTTTTAAAGCAAATAATTATGGTTAACGGT
>Ga0209408_1002007_pt1 | contig 11978 bp, 13 predicted proteins | sample AD_UKC107_MetaG_FD_184422 | JGI IMG/M metagenome (GOLD analysis project Ga0209408, IMG submission 184422) | Active sludge microbial communities of municipal wastewater-treating anaerobic digesters from Hong Kong - AD_UKC107_MetaG (SPAdes)... | ecosystem: Engineered > Bioreactor > Anaerobic >... | reverse complement strand
TTCCCATCCTTCTGGGGCTTGGGTTTGATGAGCTGAGTATGAACGCAAGGTCTATTCCGTTTATAAAAAAGTTAATAAGGGAAATTTCCATGGAAGAGGCCAGAATTGATTTTGAGAATATTCTCAGGCTGAATACGGCTAAAGAGATTCGGGGCTATATTGTAAACAGGATGAAGCCCCTGATTCCGGAGCTGGAGGGAAAAGGATACTTTTATTCCTGAAAATGGTTTGAAAATAAACTACCCCGCCGCAGAGCAGCGGGGTATCTTAAAAAGCATTGAACGCCCCAAGGGGCGGGGACTTGTCTGCCTGAGGCAGGATCGAACCCTCGTCCGCCTTTTACCAGCCTTTTACCAGCCTCTGGCTGGTTGGCTGGCTGGCGGATTGATCTATATATTTTTCAAAAGGCCGAAACATAATGGATATTAAGATTGTCTGTCAAAACAGGAAGGCACGTCACGAATTTTTTATTGATGAATCACTGGAGGCTGGTATTGTACTTTTAGGCCCCGAGGTGAAATCACTCAGGGAAGGCAGAGCCAGCCTGGTAGACAGCTATGCAAAGGTGAGGCATGGCGAGGTTTTTCTTCATAACATGCATATTACACCATATCCTTACGCCCACTATCTTCAGCTTGATCCTGTGAGGACAAGAAAGCTTCTTCTAAATAAACGGGAAATAAAGCGTTTGATAGGAAAGACCGAAGAAAAAGGATATACTCTTATACCGATTAAGGTTTATTTCTCAAAAGGGCGGGCAAAAGTCGAGGTTGCACTGGCCAAAGGCAAGAGAAAATATGATAAGAGAATGGCCTTAAAAGAAAAGGAATTAAAAAGAGAGGCAAACGAAGCCAAGAAGTGGCAGGGACATTGACAATAATTTAGTAAGTGGTTATATTATATTTACGGGGGCGAAACGGTTTCGACGGGGATAATTGAAGCTTGGGTTGCATACCGAGGTTCCATCTGCTCGTAAAACAGTTGGGAAAAAAGTAAGCGCAGACGATTATGCGTATGCTCTAGCCGCATAAATGGCTAGCATCCTCTCGGCCTTTGCCTGCGTGGCCGAGCAAGGGTGTCGATCAGCGGGCTAGCCGATCCGCTTAACCTGTGAGACGGGGTGGCGAAAACAGATACAGGTCAGCCCCTTGGTATTCTCGCCCGATAGCGGACCAGGGGGTCAAAATCAGCCATCGGGCTAAGTATGTAGAAGCCTTAGCGGAATATTTTCGGACGGGGGTTCAACTCCCCCCGCCTCCACCATTTAGAAAAGACAAACCCGTCTCTTCGGGACTGCACTCGGGGGCGACGGGTTTTTTATTTCCCCTTGTTTTCAAAGGGTTTGGGCGGTTTTTACATCGACGCCAGACCTCTCTCCAGCCGCCCCATTTCAATCATTCTTTAGCCTTTCATTCTCTGTTCGACCCTGGATTCTCTGTTTTCTCAGGACGAAGTCTGAAGCTCGTCCGATTAGTCAATCTTTTTTATATCAACAACTTAAGCCAATCGACCTGTTTGGGGAGTTATGGAAACACGGCCTGTGGTGTGAAAAAGCACCCGAATTTTCGAACCAAAAGTCCCTCGCAGGACTTGAGAAGTGGGATTAATGTGAATTTCCCGGCAGGGGATGTTCAATACTCGTCGGCTCCTTCAGGGAGGATTCGGAATCGGCAACGATAACTCTTTTCGCCCTTGACCCACTCGATGGGGTCCTCTTGGAGCCGGAAAAATTCCCGTAAGCACTTGGACAGTACCTGCTTCTGTTTCTTCAATTTGTTATTTGCAACCTGGCTGCTCCAATCGATCTCGCCCCTGGAGGCGGCAAACGCTTCCAGAAGCTTCCACTGTACGGTGCGGTCACCATTCTTCTTACTGTACATGCCCATTTGATAATAGGTGTACCTTCCGCTTTGGCCGCCCGCCCAAATCGTAACCGTGTGTCCGTTCCTGAACTGGATTTTTATATCGGACCATTTTATCCCGTCAGGCGTCGGGAAATGCACCATGCCACCGGAGCCAGGCGCGGGGATATCCTCATGAAGCGGAGCGAACAAGTCGTCGGGAGTCCTGTGTACCTGAAGGCCGCCATGCTCGTCGAACGGCATCTCATTTTCCAGCGCCAGGAAGATGGCTTTACGTTGAGCCAGCATCTGTTCGGCTGGAGGGGACAAACGTCGCCGGGACGGTGACAGGAGCACAAAGGGATCGGCATGGAGCAGGCAAAGATTTTTCACGATTTCCAGCAGTTCGTCCTGGCCTTCCTGTTGAGTCAGAAATACGGGAAAGACCAGTCCTGCCGTGGGCACAAAATCACCCACTCGCCATGTGTGCCGGCAGCCGTCAACTTTGCTTTCGCGGTGATCGATTCCCAACGCTGAACAGATATCCTTGTGCAGGGCTGGTCGATTCACTGAATAAATGAGGGTGTCCTGCCGCTTGAGAGGGTATGGCTTTTCCTCCCGCTCCGGACAGACGGCCACGATATCGTTGGGGGTATGCGTCACCACCTTACGCGGGCACCCCAGACCGCATTGCGTCGCGCAATCCACGGCCGTTGCATGATTCCGGGTCAATTTGAGGTAGCGGCTTTGAAAATTATGAAATCCCGGCCACCCGTCAAGATGCTGATGCCACTCGACCAGGGGGGCTGATTGCCCGGGCATATCTTCCATGTATTGCCAGAGCAAACACTCAGTCACCGCCATCCTCCGAATTCATGACAATAAACCCCCTGTTGGTCATCCACTGTTCAATGATTTCAGCGTCATCGTCTCGCTTGAACTGCGCCCGGTTGGCTGAACTAAGTTTCACCGTTCTGGCATTCTTGGAGTCTTTAAACTTGATGAGGAAGCTGGCCTTGCTAATGGTGCCGCTTCGAGGCATCGACCGTTCCCGCTGACGCAAAGAAGCGAAGATATCCTCGGCCTTCCTGATCTCCACATCTTTCTGTGCTCCACCATAAAATATCTGATACTCCTTGAGACGCACCCATTCCATACCGTCGATGTCATCGCAAAGGATGGAATCTTCACCGACCTCCCTCAGTGGTTCGAGTGTGAATTTGCTCTTGCCATTGAAAAACTCACTATCACCAAAGAAATACTTGCCGAATTTGGTGCGATAGAGTTCCTTTTCGCCCTTGGTTTCGGCGTTCATCCGAATTTCACCATGGACCGGGTTGTACACGATGACATCGAACTTTTCTGGACGGAAATACTGCGCAGAGGACTCACCGGCCTCGATCACGGATTCACGCGCATAAGGTTTGCCGTGGCGCACCAGAAACCAGGTGTAATCCTCTTTGGGAAACACATAGACCTTTGAATGTTTTCCCCGGCGTTTTTTAGCGAACCATTCGTCCAACTCGGCCTCCAGCGCCCGAATCGTTTCGGCTGGAGGTATTTTAAATTCCGGGACGGAACCGTTGTTGGTTCGAAAATATTCGAATGAACGAGGCCGGAAAAGGAACTGTTCGGCGTGAAGCCGTTCCACGAGTTCTCGGTCCTGCATCCAAACCTGGATCGCCAGATCGGCGTGGGCGGCGTTCTCGCCGATCACCACGTCCAAGTCAGTATCGGCAATGGCCTCCTGGAGGGAATCGAATCCTTCCTGGGTGGACATCTCGTTCACGTAATACAAAGCTTCGGCCAGGTCATCCGGGGTGGACGCATTCGGGTTCAGAAGAGCCTGGCTCAGCGCTTTGTAATCCAGTTCATCTCCGCTTCCAGTCGATGGCAACTCCACGCCGCGATTAGAAAAATAGTCCGCATACGGTTCAAGAAATGCGATCAAGTGCTCCGGATCGATCCTCCTGAGCATCCCCGGCTTCGAAAAGCGGCGCAGATTGAAAGTTGCCATTGTCGTCTCCTGCTTTAGTTTGTCGGCCTTCCTTTATTAGGCGCTCTCATTTATTTTTCCTACCCACAACCTTGCCCAGTATCCGCAGGTCATCCTCCGGCCGGATCGTGACCGGGTTCAGCTTGCGATTCTCCGGCACAAGCGCGATTCGTTTAGCTTCCATCTTCAACCGTTTCACAGTGGCTTCTCCATTCAGCACCGCCACAACAATGTCCCCATTCTCCGCCAACTGCTGACGTCTCACGATGATCAGGTCACCGTCGTTTATTCCCGCGTTCGTCATGCTGTCATCCGAAGCGCGGAGCGCAAAAAATTCTCCCGATTTGACAGTGGCGGCGTCGACCAGAACTTCGCCGATGATGTTCTCCCTGGCCAGGACGGGCTCATTCGCTGAGACTGTCCTGACTACGGCCACCGCCACCAGGTCGGCAGCCATATCCTTTGGCCGTTTGGCCACGGTCAGGCCGCGTGCCCTGCGGCCTTCACGCTTTAAGTATCCCTTTCGAACAAGTTGGTTAATGCGCTCATGCACGCTTGAATGGCTGATGCCAAAAATTACGCTCAGTTCCTTCACCGTCGGCGGATAGCCCTTCGCATCCACGTAGCGGCATATCTCATTAAGGGTGTCCCGCTGAAGCGGTGTGATTTTCTCGGTTTTACTCTTGCCCATGGCTCATTCCGTTTTTCAGAAGGAGGAAAAGGCCCATCGGGCCGCATAAAACGTTAATATACACCCTGATGCCTGTCAGGTCAAGAAGTCTTATAGAACCGGATTTCCGACAGTCGGGGAAGACCCTCGGTATGTAACCACCGACGGAACCGGGCATCGCGCCCGGACGAGCAGTTAGAAACCAGACAACTGACCGGGAGCAGAGCTCAGGCGGTTGTGGGTGTCGGCAACCACGCATCCCAACCGCATGACGGTATTCCGGCATCCACACCGACAACGACAACCCGGTCCTATTCGCCGGAGGAACCGATGTCGGATGCCGATTTTGCCCTTGAGACAACCTGTCCCACACCCTTCGAACAAGACATACAGCCCGATTCAAAGAGACTTTCGCCTGGCAGCAGGTTGGATGTCATCGCCTCGATTCTGGCGGTTGCCGTACTACGTTCAAGGCTCCGTAAAGCATTTTCCAGCAATAACTTGGAGGATATCGAAGAATCTTCCGGATCAACCGGAGAAGGACTTGATTAGTTGCGGGAATCGAGCATTCATTCATGACAAACGCGTCCGAAACCCAAGATAAGGAGTTGTATATGAATGAGTTACAAGAAACAGCCCGCAACGGGAAAAATGGTGAACGGACCCGGAATTCCGTCATGCGGCAACTGGCAGCGCTTCAGACCATGACGCTGGAGCAACTCCGCGAAAAGTGGCTTGACCTCTATGGCAGCGACCCGCCCCGCTACAAGAAGCAGTTCCTCGTCAAACGCCTGGCTTATCGCATTCAGGAACTCTTTTACGGCGGCCTGTCGGACACCGCCAAGACCCGTCTGCAACAAATAGCACAGAACGATCCCGTGGCCACGGTCAAGGGCAAGGTGTCCGAGGAGCGTAAATCCAATGAAAACATCCTGCCGGGAACACGGTTCGTGCGGGTTTGGAATGACCATCGATACGAGGTCACCGCCCGGAAAAAGGGCTTTGAATACGACGGCCGTGTCTTTCGATCACTCAGCGCGGTGGCTCGGGAAATCACCGGCACCCGGTGGAACGGAAAGGTGTTTTTCGGCCTGAAGAAGAGCTACGGCAAAAAGAATGGGGGTGGCAAGGATGCTTGACAACGTCAATACAGCCGCCGGCCGGAAGAAACAGCTACGCTGCGCAATCTACACACGGAAAAGCCACGAGGAGGGCCTGGAGCAGGAGTTCAACTCGCTGGACGCCCAGCGGGAAGCTTCAGAGTCATATATCGAAAGCCGGCGGATGCAGGGCTGGCAAAATCTGCCTGACCGTTACGACGATGGTGGATTTTCCGGCGGGAATATGGAACGTCCGGCGCTGAAACGCCTTCTTGATGATGTGGACGACGGGAAAGTGGATGTCATCGTAGTGTATAAAATCGACCGCCTTTCACGTTCGTTGCTCGACTTCATGAAAATGGTAGAGCTGTTTAACGAGAAGGGTGTCAATTTCGTCTCGGTTACCGAGCACTTCAACACCACTGACCCGACCGGCCGGATGTTTCTCGGTATCCTGATAACCTTTGCCCAATACGAAAGAGAGGTCATCGCCGAGCGTATCAGGGATAAGGTGGCGGCGGCGAAGCGGCGGGGTAAATATTGCGGCGGCCCGGCAATACTTGGATACGATGTGGATCGGGAGAACAAGAAGCTGCTGACCAACCCGGACGAAGCACCCATGGTTCTGCATATCTTTCGGCGGTTTACACAATTGGCATCAGCCAGAAAGCTGACGCAAGAGCTCAATGAACAGGGATACAAAACCAAGTCGTGGATCACGAAGAAAGGAAAAGAACGGAAAGGGACGGAATGGAATACCGGCCATATCTACCGCTTGCTGGGGAATCGTATCTATATCGGCGAAGTGGTCCACAAAGGGGAAAGCTATCCCGGAGAGCACCAGGCCATCGTCGACAAGGATTTGTGGAACAAGGTCCAGTCGATCCTCTCTGAAAATACGAGGGCCAAGCAGAGCAAAGCCCGGAGTACGATGATCTCCCCGCTGCAGGGAGTGATTCGCTGTGGTCATTGCGACTGTTCGATGGGACCGACCTACACTCAAAAAGGCGAACGGCGCTACACCTATTACATCTGCGAGAAGGACGCCAAACGGGCTGTCAGCCGCTGCCCGCTGAAGCGGGTCCCGGCCGGGGACATCGAAAAGGCTGTTCTGGAACAACTGGGCGCTGTATTCCGGACGCCGACGCTGGTGGCCAAAACTTATTTCGCGGCCAAAGAGATGGAAGAAGCCGAACGGGAAAGGTTGACGAAACAGAAAGAGCAGCTTGAAGAAGACCTCACATTAGTTCGCAAACGGGCTCTTGAATTGATGTCACCGGACGGAAACGAACCCGACCGGGAGGAGAAACTGGCAAAAATCAACCAACGCGCGGTGACGCTGACCCGGCATCTGACAAACGTGTCGGCCGGGTTGCGGGTGTTCGAAAGCGACCAGGTAACGGAGCGGGATGTGTCGGAAACCTTCGAAAGCATCGAAACTTTCTGGGAAGACCTGTTTCCCCTGGAGCGTAACCGGCTTGTGCGACTGCTGGTGGAGAGTGTGAAAATCAGGGAATCCGGCATTGATATGGAACTGAAAACCAACGGCTTGACAAGCCTCATCACCGAGCTGACCGGACTGGCATGCGAGGTCAGGGAGCGGAGCAACAGCCAATGAGCACACAACCGACCATCAGCGTAACCGAGGCCGGCAATCTGCATATCCATATCCCGATGACGATCCGACGGATGCGCGGAAGAAAGGTCATCATCGCTCCAAAGGCTCTTGACGGTGATATTCCGGATAGCCCGGGAACCGTACAGACCGCCATCGTGCAGGCCCTGGCCCGGGCATTCTCTTGGGCGGAGGTGCTCGAAAGCGGTCAAGTCAGCTCCATCAGTGATCTCGCGATGAACTTGGATGTGGACAATTCCTATGTGGCCCGCATCCTGAAGCTGGCCACTCTCGCCCCCGACATCGTCGAGGCAATCTTGAACGGTGAGGAGCCGCCCGGTCTGTCGCTGGCCAAGCTGACCAAAACCTTCCCCACGGACTGGGATGAACAACGGGCCATGTTCGGCTTTACCTCAGCTTGACGTCAACCACATATTAATCCGACACATGGGCCGACCTTAGCGGGCGGCTTTTTTTTGTGCCCGATTCCGGTGAAATCAACGAAGCCAACGAAATTTCACCGGGGGGCGGCAAAAAAAGTTAAGAAATATTTCTCTCCTTTAATTCCGACATACTCCTGTTTTTCAAGGCAATTCGTCAGACTTTCCAATCTTCAGCCCGCCTCTATTGAGAGCTCCAACGAAATTTCGCCAAAGAAGGGTGACAGGTCTGGTGAACAGAAAGACGTTCACGACCTCACCCGGATAAAGCATGCCGGACCTGTCTTCCGGGGGGTCTTTAGCAGAGGAGGTTCGGCATGACCAAAGTGGCAACAAAGGCATCGCTGTCTCAAGGGCGGAGACACCTGCTGGAGATGATGCAAGGAATCAATTTCGGGCGGATCGAGGGATTGACCGTGCGCGACGGCGAACCGGCTTTCGATCCGCCTCCGCAAGTGGTTCGTGAGATCAAGTTCGGTGGAGAAAACGGCCCGAGACAAGAAACAACGGTCGAAGACTTCGCCCTGAAATCCCAGGCCGTTGAGCTTTTCGCGCAGCTCGATGTCCTGGGAAACGGAACGGTTCTGAGTCTGGATATCAGGTACGGACTCCCCTTCCGCATGAGTGTGAAAGAAATGGTTCGAGCATAGGGCTCGAAACCACAAAACAAAGTCACCAGACAACTGACTGGCCGCAGAGCGGAGGTCGTTGTGGGTGTCGCCGAAACCGGCGTACTCGCAACACCTCCGCTCAGTTCGTTTAGAGCGGCCGTACCGGCACAGGTCGACACCCACACGAGCTCCTCCTCGGCCCCGAGGAGGCTCAAATGGGTTTCGACAATCACTACGAAGGAATCGACGAGTATGCCGTTCAACTCATCAAGTACAAGGCGAGGCAATTGGTCGGACGGGTCGGGTTCACGGAATCCGACCGCAACGACCTGGAGCAGGAGTTGATGCTCGACCTGCTTCGTCGGCTGCCCAAATTCAATCCCGACCGCGCCCAGCGCAACACCTTCATCGCCCGGGTGGTCGAGCACAGGATCGCCACCATCATCGAATCGCAGAAGGCCGGCATGCGGGACTACCGCCTCTGCCGTTGTTCCCTGAACGACCGGTTCGAGGACGAAGAAGGAGGCTCCATCGAACGGATGGAGACCATCGATCAAGAGGAATACCTGCGACGCACCGGAAAGCTGTCGCGCCCGACAGACGAGCTGCGCGCCCTCGCCATCGACGTTCACAAGGCCGTGGAGCAGCTCCCACCGGAGCTGCGCAGGCTGTGCCAGCGTCTCGAGACGGAAACCGTCACCGAGATCTCCCGCGACACCGGAATTCCGCGGGGCACGATCTACGAATCCATCAAAAAACTGCGCGCGATCTTCGAGGACGCCGGGCTGAGGGACTACCTCTGACCGCCCGACGGTCCAGGGTTGCTTCCGGTAGGTATTGACCGGGTCGGATGCCTGCAGGGCGTTCGAGAAGCCCCAACGACATCCGGCCCGGGCGCGCCCTCCAAACGGACCGCAAAGAACGGAGGCAAGACAATGAACCGTGAAATCTACAGATACAACTTTAATACCAAGGTCCCGTTCCGGGACGTCGAGGAGTCTTTGCTCCTTGCCGTTCTTGCCGCCGAGAGCCTACACGGCCGCGCCCTGGTACGACTCGATGCGTCTTTCTGCCTGGACTCGAAAAAGCGTTCCTGCGTGGTGGATGCGGCGACCGATGTCGGACGCGCCATCGCCAGGATTTTCACCGGGTTCCTTTCCCGCGAGTTCGGCGAAGAGGCATTCAAGGTCGAACGGGTGGGAGACGCGCATCCGGCCTCGACCGAGCTGAAAGCCACGGGGGCCGCGTGATGGGTGCGACCACGACCACCACCTATTCGATGTGGAGCCTGTTCCGCAACTGCCGCAAGGCTTGCGAATGGCGGTACATCCACGATCTGGTCCCTCTGGAGCAGGATCACAACCTGGCGTTCGGGACGGTGATCCATCAATGCCTGGAGGTCTGGCACGGCAACGGAAACCTGGAATCGGTCCTCGACCGTATCGACCGGACCTATCCGAATCGGAATCAGGATTACGCCCAGAAACGCGATTGGCACCTGGCTGTCGCCATGATGAAGGGCTATGCGTCGCGCTACGCGACCGAGGAGTTCGATGTCGTATCCCTGGAGAAGACCTTTGACGGGAAGATCATCAACCCGGCCACGGGGGCATCATCGAGGAGTTTCGTGCTGGCCGGTCGCGTGGACGGAATCGTCCGCACCGGTGACGAGCATTACCTGCTCGAACACAAGACCGCCTCTCAGGTAGATGCGGATTACCTGGAGCGGTTGTGGACCGACTTTCAGATCGTTCTGTATTCCCGTTACGTCGAGCAGGTGCTCGGCATCCGCATCGCAGGGGTGCTCTACAACATCCTGGTCAAAGCGCGCCTTCAACAAGGCCGCGGCGAGAACGAAGCAGAATACCAAGCCCGCCGTGCGGCGCTGATCGCGAAATCGAAGACCAGGAAGACCAGCGCCAAACGCAAGCTCCCGGAAAGCGATGACGCATTCCAGGAACGACTGGCCGCCAAGTACGCCGAGCCGGGCATGTTCCACCGGGAGATGCTCTACATCTCGCGGGATCGCTTCGAGACGCTGCAGGCCGAGCTGTGGGAGCTGACCCAGGCGTTCCTCGACGCCCGACGGCGCGGCGTCTTCTACCAGAACACCGCCTTCTGTTTCCACTATCGGCGACCCTGCGCGTATTTCCCGCTCTGCCGTTCCGACGGCAGTCCCAACGTCATCGACAACCTTTACCGCAAAGTCCCCCCGCATGAAGAGCTGCGGGACGAAGCCTCGGTGAATGAGGCTTCGACATTTTGAGGACAAGAAAAGGAGAAGACACATGCTACCGACCAAGACAACACCGCAGAAACAGAACCTGGCCGATCTAACCGTGCTCGTGTACGGGCGCAGCAAGATCGGAAAATCGACCTGGTGCTCGCATTCCGACGGGGCCCTGTTCCTGGCCACCGAACCGGGGCTGAACGCCTTGGATGTGTACCAGGTTCCCATCCGATCATGGGACGAACTGCTCACCGCATGCGGAGAGATCGCCGAAGGCAAGCACCCGTTCAAGACCGTCATCATCGACACCATCGACAACGCCTACCGGATGTGCAGCGACTACATCTGCACCAAGTTCAAGATCGAGCACGAGTCCGACCTCGGCTACGGAAAAGGCTGGGCTCTGATCAACAACGAGTTCCATCGCGTCCTGACCAAGATGGCCTTTATGCCATACGGCCTCTTCCTGGTCTCCCATTCGGTGGAAAAAGAGATCGAGACCCGCACAGGAAAATACACCCGCATCGTCCCGACCCTGCCTGACAAAGCCCGCAAGATCGTGGTGGGCATGGTCGACCTCATCCTCTACTGCGATCTCGAGGCGGTGACCGACGAGGAGGGGAAGACTTCCTATCGCCGCGTCATGCGCACCAAGCCGAGTCCACACTACGAGGCGGGTGACCGGACGGGACGCCTGCCCGAAACCATCGATCTCGACTTCTCCAAATTCACTGAAGTGTTCAACAGGCCGGCGGCCGCGCCCAAGGCGGGTGCCTCGCGGCCGACCTCGGCACCGGGGGATACGCGGGACAAGAAGCCCGTTCCCGCCGGTAAATAACCCATAGATGGAGGATACAACCATGCAGAACGAAGATTACGGACACAACGACCAGCCTTTCGGCTCGGAGGACCTCGACCTTGCGCAGTTCGACGATGATTTCGCGCAGGCGGAGGTCGAAGATCGGGAGTTCGAACCGATTCCCGATGGCAAATACCAGGTGAACGTCGAGCGGGTGGAGCTGACCCGGGCGCAGACCTCGGGCAATCCCATGCTCAAATGGACGCTTCGAGTGATTGCGCCGCGGTTCCAGGGAAGGCTCCTCTGGCGCAACAACGTGATGGCCACCCGCGAGAACATCAAGTGGCTCAAAACGGACCTGCATACCTGCGGGCTTGATCTCGATAAGCTCTCTGAGCTTCCCAACAACCTGGACAAACTGCTCAACGTCAAGATCGAGGTGACCAAGCGCACCCGGGGCGAAAACGAAAACGTCTATTTCAACCGGCGCATCGTGCTCGAAGACGGCGGGGACGAATACGATACGGCGGCCAAAGATGCCCTCGCGCCGTTCTGACGAGGACCGGATCACCGTCGTCGTCGACACGCGGGAACAGGAGCCCTACACCTTCGATCCCCGATCCGTGGCGGTCATCCGCCGGGCACTCCCCGCCGGGGACTATTCCATCGAAGGGCA
>Ga0209408_1002006_pt1 | contig 11980 bp, 4 predicted proteins | sample AD_UKC107_MetaG_FD_184422 | JGI IMG/M metagenome (GOLD analysis project Ga0209408, IMG submission 184422) | Active sludge microbial communities of municipal wastewater-treating anaerobic digesters from Hong Kong - AD_UKC107_MetaG (SPAdes)... | ecosystem: Engineered > Bioreactor > Anaerobic >... | reverse complement strand
AGGTTCGCATCACTCCTCCTGGACTTCCCTCATGGTATCATGCCGGGCATTTTCCGCCATGGGTCAAATATTCCGCAACCGGACAGATTTCCACATCGGGTTATAGATAAACAGGACTCGACGGAAGTTTTTGAAACTGTTACTATGCTGGCACGAAATGATGAAAAAATACCCTGACGCGTCAACCTATTCTGAGGCAGAAAAGTGGACAAATTAATTGGTCACTACAAATTTTGGCCAACAAGAACAAGAGAGTAATGCAGAAAAAAAGGAAGAGGAGACGTCAAACTAATGTGTTCATTTAAGTTAATTTATACAACATTAATGGTTTTTTTCGTTATAGCTTGTGGCACATATCATGGCAATATCCAGCAGAAGATTGCAAATTCGCCAGAAATTAAATTTATTGTTGGTAATTCTCATGGACCGATGATACCAGGAGTAGAGGTATTGTTGATTAAAAAAAATGGTGATAAACAGATAGTAGGTGAAACGGATGCACTTGGAGCAATTAAGGTAAATAAGGAAATGCTTTTAAGTGATGGGTGTTGTATTCTCTTTTGCCATGATAAATTTTATTGTGGGGCTTTCATTATCGATAATCTTGACTTGTCATTTGATGAGATGCTAATAGTCTTATTCCCTGTATCAAACATTTGATATGGGTTTTAATTTACGCATCAGAAGTGAACTGTCCTCGGGTTTCAGCCCTGTGGGCTTCCACTGCCTGCGGGCAGCACCACGAGTTTCCCCCTTGACGCGTCGTGCTGCGTCCAATAGTGTTTGTCCGGTTTTAGCAATAGAAACAGATTGACATGTCCACAGTATGAATACCTTTCATGTCAGGTAGATTCGATACTTCGTCATGATCTCATGAAATCAATCTACTCCTGGATAAGACCATCCCGCAGGCGGATCAGCATTCGGGCGTGCCGGGGCATGGACCTTTGCAGTGTTTCCGCCATTCCGATCCGGGCCAGGACAAAGTCATACCGGGCCGGATCGTCAGGAACGAGGCTTCGGAAGTACCGCGTGATCTCCAGTGCAGTCCGGGCGTCGGCCGTGGCCCGTTCCGTGATCCCCTCCACACGGGCCAGGCGATGGATGTGGCGGTCCACCGGCATGACCAGGCAGGCGGGCGAGAGGGCAGTCCACGGACCGGGGTCGACACGATCCTTTCGGGCCATCCACCGGATGTAGAGATGGAGCCGTTTGCAGGCTCCACCCCGGGCCGGATCGGAGATCAGGGATCCCGTTGTAAACCAATGCCGGATCCATCGGGTAAGAGCGGGGATCGTGGTTTCCTCCCCTTCTCTCCATTCTTCCATGAAGGAGGCATGGAGGGATCCCCGATCTCTCAAAACCGTTCCGATCTCCAGGAGAAGGGTGAAAAGTTCCCGGGCGGGGGTGTATCGGTACACGAAGCCGTCAAGATGACTGCGGATCCATCCGGGATCAGCTTCCTTTAGCGTACCGTGGAGATCGAGCCCCAGCCGATCCAGGACACGGCCCACGATGCGGTGAATCTGCAGAACGCTCCCGTAGGCAAGAGAGGCGGCAATCAGCCCTGCAACTTCGCGATCCTTCTGTTTCCGGTACTGCAGTACCCGATCCAGGGGATCTGGAAATACATACCTTCTTTTGTTCAGCGCCAGATACAGCGATTCAAGGTTCTCCCGTTTCAGCACGTCGTCAGTGTACCCTATCCGCCCGGCGGCCTCTCTGGTAGAATCACGGCATGGCCGCCCCTCTGCTGATCCTGAAGACCGGTTCCACCTACCCCGAAATCGGATAATTCCGGGGACAGTTTACTAAATTAATTATTTTCTAACTACCAGGTTCACCCGCTACTACACGGCCTTTCCGGAATCGCGGAGGGTGATCAGATCTTCGGGGAAGGGATAGAAATAGGTCTGCTCCTCCAGGGACAAAACGTCGAATCGGGCCTATCTGCCATAGAGGGAGATGAATCAACATAACTAAATAAAAAACAGGTAATTATTGGGAAGCATCGTCTTTGTCAAAAGGAGAAATAGGTATTGCGTCCCCCTCTTACAAGACCGAATGCAATGATTTGGTTTTCCTATGAGTCAGGATCGACTATAATAATTCACCGTAAGGGGGGTTCCATGAACAAGATCATCGCTGCTTTCCATGTGAACAAATTGCGTTTCGCCCTGGTCACGATCCTTTTGGTCACCCCGGCCTTCGCTGGATGGACCCGTTCCCCGCTGGGAATGGAAGAGCGCGTTGCGGCCCAGGAAGCTATGGATCGGGTCTTTTATGAGAAGAGAATCTGGCCTGAGGTGAATCCGAACCCTAAACCCCGCTTCGAGGAGATGGTCCCCCGGGAGTTCATCGAAGCAAAGGTGGAGACCTACCTCAAGGAGTCCACGGCACTCGCCGAATATTGGGCTGCACCCATCACGTCGGAGCAGATTCAGGCCGAGATGGATCGCATGGTGACACGTACAAAGGATCCCGATGGGCTGCGCAAGCTCTTCACCGCTCTTCACGACGACCCCGAACTTATTGCGGAGTGTTTGGCCCGGCCCCTCCTCGCAGACCGGCTCGCACGGGAATTCTATGCGTACGATCCCCGCATCCATGGCACACTGAGGGGTGAAGCTGAGGCGCTTCGTGCTCTTCTGACCCCGGAAACTTTTATCTCGCTGGGAGGAACCCGGTACGTTCCCGTTCAAGCGGAACGCGAGGGAGGGGGGAATGGATTGGACGCAAAAGTCGCGGACGACAAAGTCTTGCGGCTCTCCAACGATGAATGGTCCGCCCTGATTGAGCGATTTCCGAAAGAGGGCCGGATTTCACCTGTGCAAGAGACCCCGGAGGCCTTTGAAATCCTCTGGACCCGGAGCATCGACGACCCGCAGTTCGAGGGAGGAACGATCATCTTCCCCAAGAGGCCCTTTGAGGAGTGGTTACGAGAAAAATCCCCCTCTATCAGCACTGCGCTCCAACCACCGACAACTTCGTACTCTCTTGACCTCCCCCCGGGCACGCTGACGGAAGTCGGAGCCTGGGCCCCAATCGCAACGAACGGCCAACCGTCAGCTCGCACAAATGAATCGGTCGTCTGGACCGGGGCGGAGATGATCGTCTGGGGAGGGTACTCCAGCGGATACGTGAACACCGGGGGACGCTACACACCAGCGACGGACAGCTGGACCGCCACTTCGACTTCCGGCGCCTGCCCCTACAATCGGGAGAAACACACAGCCGTCTGGACGGGAACAGAGATGATCATCTGGGGGGGATACACCGGAAGCCGATTGAACGACGGGGGGCGCTATGCCCCTGCAACGGACAGCTGGTCAGCTACATCCACCGGATCGAACTGTCCCTCCGCCCGAATTGACCATTCCGCTGTCTGGACCGGGTGGGAAATGATCATCTGGGGGGGAAACGCCGGTGCAATTACGAATACCGGAGGGCGCTACGCACCGTCGACGAACAGCTGGTCGGCCACCTCCACCGGATCGAACTGCCCGCCCGCCCGAATGTATCATACTGCCGTCTGGACCGGCTCTTTGATGATCGTCTGGGGCGGTCATGACGGGAACGTATATGTAAACACCGGCGCCCGATACGCCCCGGCTTCGAATTCCTGGTCCTCCGTTTCCATAGCAGGCGCTCCGGAGGGCCGGTACCTTCACAGTGCCCTCTGGTCGGGAAACGAGATGATTGTCTGGGGCGGGTATAACGGTAGTTCTTCTTTTCGTACGGGCGGAAGATACCATCCCGGTACGGACACATGGCAGGCCACGTCAACGGAGGGAGACTGCCCCTCGGTGCGATACAGCCACACAGCCGTATGGACAGGGGCCTCCATGATCGTCTGGGGAGGCTACACCAACACGGGCGGTCGGTACGATCCCGTCGGAGATGCATGGCAGGCCACCTCCACCGGAGCCAATTGCCCCAGTGCAAGGGCGAGACATGTGGCCGTCTGGTCCCCGGGTGGAATGGTTATCTGGGGAGGTGAATACTCTACCCGTGACGGAGCAATGCTGGACATATGTGATGATCCCATTCTCATGAATAACCTCGCGGTCGATGCCGACGCCTGCGCTCTCACCGGCGTGGCCATTTATTGGGAGGCCGATCCAGTGTCATGGAACGACGAGGGCGGAAGCCGGACCTACGACGTCCTTCGAGACGGCACCCCGATCCAGTCCGGTCTCCCCTATGGAACAACCTATTACCTGGACACCGGTGGCGCTCCAGACGCCCCCTACACCTACAGCGTGCGATACTATAACGGCTGCGGTCACAGCGCAGACACAGGCGGTGCCCAGGCCGCAGACAGTGCGGATCCCGTAGATACGGATGGGGATCTCATCTGCGATGGCGGAGACACCTGCCCCACGATCTCCGACCCTGAGCAGGTGGAGGCAGACCTCCCCAGCCCGGTGGCGCTCTGGCTTTTCGATGAGAATTCCGGGACGACAGCGGAGGATTCATGGGGGGACAACGACGCCACCCTGCAGAATGGTGCTTCCTGGATGTATGGCCATTCCGGAGCCTCCCTCGCCTTTGACGGGATCGACGGCTCGGCCAACGCCGGTGTTGGGATCGACCTGCGAAACCGATCCTTTACAGTTGCCTTTTGGGCTCAACGCGATTCCGCGGGGAGCGAAGACTTCTTTCTCAGCCAGGGCACCTCATCCACGGACCAGGGCCTACATATCGGGTTCCGATCCAACGACACCTTTACCTTCGCATTCTGGGGAGACGATCTGGATACCCCCGTCCCATACACGGACACCCAGTGGCACCACTGGACCTGTACCTACGACGGATCGTCCCGCCGGCGCGTCATCTACCGCGACGGCATCGATGTGGCAAGCGATACGTCGGGGGAGGCATATACAGGATCGGGAAGCTTACTACTGGGCCATCGGAATTACGGAGCCCTGAATTACTGCCAGGGGAGACTGGACGAACTGGCGATACTCGGCACCGCGTTGACCCAAGAACAGGTCCAGAAACTGTATGAAAACGCGTTGAGCGATGGGTTCGGCGATGCCTGTGACAACTGCCCCCGCGTTTACAACCCCGGCCAGGAAGACTCGGACGGAGACGGAATCGGGGACACCTGTGACCCCTGCCCGGACATCAATGACCCCAATCCTTCGGACCTGGATCTTTCCACTCCTCTGGGGGTTTGGCACTTCGATGAGGGGACGGGCACCACCGCTTCCGATTCCATGGGTGCCCATGACGCCACCCTGCAAAACGGAACCGCCTGGCAGCCCGGCCGCATTGGGACCGGCCTCGACTTTGACGGGAGTGACGACACGGCCCTGGTGGCCCCCGGCATCGATCTTTCAGACCGCTCCTTCTCGGTAGTCTTCTGGGCTCGGCGACACAACATTAACCGAAACGACATCTTTGTGGCCCAGGGCACGAGCAGTGACAGCCACGGCCTGCATATCGGCTTCCGCGACAACAACCGCTTCATTTTCGCATTCTGGGGCGACGACCTCGACACGGGCGCGACGTACACCGATACGCTCTGGCACCACTGGGTCTGCACCTATGACAATGCAACACGTCAACGGATCATCTACCGGGACGGTTTGCCCGTGGCAAACGACACGGCTGCAAGTCCCTTCCTGGGAACGGATCCCTTCATCCTCGGAGAGCGGCAGGACGGCTACTATTGCGACGGCACGCTGGACGAGCTGGCCGTGGTGGGTATGGTCCTCCCGCCCCAGGAAGTCCAGGCCCTGTATATCGACGGCCTGAGCGATGGTGTGGGCGACGCCTGCGACAACTGCCCGGAGATCCACAACCTGGACCAGGCTGATACCGATGGGGACGGCGTGGGAGACGCCTGCAACGATGCCCAGGATGCAGACGGCGACGAGTGGAGCGATATCCTTGACAACTGCCCCACCGTGGCCAATCCCGGCCAGGAAAACGGGGATGGGGATTCCCTGGGTGATCCCTGCGATAATTGTCCCAGCGTGGACAATCCCGGCCAGGAGGATGCGGACGAGGACGAGGTCGGTGACATCTGCGACAATTGCCCCAGCATAGACAACCCCGGCCAGGAGGATGGCGATTCCGACGGTTTCGGCGATGCCTGCGATAACTGTCCCAGCGTGGACAATCCCGGCCAGGAGGATGGCGATTCCGACGGTTTCGGCGATGCCTGCGATAACTGCCCCGCCGCCCCCAACCCGGACCAGGAAGACGTCGATCTCCCTGGAGCCTTGTCTCTATGGCGATTCGAAGAAGGATCGGGGAGCGTGGCCCATGACGAGGTCGGCTCCCACGACGCCTCCCTGAGCGGCGGAACCGTCTGGACGAGTGGTCCCTCTGGCGGCGCCCTTGAATTCAACGGCACTGATGGTGCCGGAGATGCCGGTGCGGGGATCGACCTGACCAACCGCTCCTTTACCGTCGCCTTCTGGGCCCGGCATGTATCGGAGAACCGGGACGACTTCTACGTCTCTCAGGGAACGGGGAGTACCCATAACGGGTTGCAGATTGGATTCCGTAGTTCGAACACCTTCACCTTCGCATTCTGGGATAACGACCTGAATACGGGTGCAACCTACATGGACCACGACTGGCACCACTGGACCTGCGTGTACGACGCCTCGACGAGGGCCCGCACCGTCTACCGGGACGCGGTTCCTGTGGCCTCGGACACCGCATCGGCGAACTTTCAGGGTTCCGGGAGCTTCTGGATCGGCAAACGCTTCGACAACGTTTACTGTCAGGGAGCCATCGACGATTTGGTTGTTGCCACAACCCCCCTTTCGGCGGGCCAGGTGTCGGAACTTTACGCCAGTGGACCAGGTGACGGTTTCGGGAACACCTGCGACAACTGTCCGGAGATCCATAATTCGGACCAGGCCGACACCGACAGCAACGGCGTGGGGGATGCCTGCAACGACGCGGAGGACGCGGACGGTGACGAATGGAGCGACATCCTCGACAACTGCCCCACTACCTCCAACCCCATTCAGGAGAATGCAGATGGTGACAGTTATGGTAACGCCTGTGACAACTGTCCGTACTCCCCCAATCCCGGCCAGGAGGATGGCGATTCCGACGGTTTCGGCGATGTCTGCGACAACTGCCCCACTATCTCCAACCCCGACCAGGAGGACCTTGACCTCGCGAATGTGGAGGGACTCTGGCGCTTCGAAGAGGGATCGGGGAGCGTGACCCTCGACGCAGTTGCTTCCCACGATGCTGCCCTGAGTGGCGGGTTCGGCTGGACCACCGGTCACTCCGGTGGAGCCCTTGAATTCTACGGCTCCGATGGTGCCGGGGACGCCGGTGCGGGGATCGACCTGACCAACCGATCCTTCACCGTCGCATTCTGGGCACGGCGCACGTCTTCGTACCGGGATGACTTCTACATCTCCCAGGGAACGGGAAGCACCAATAACGGATTACAGATCGGCTTCCGCAGTTCGAACGTATTTACTTTCGCTTACTGGGGAAATGACCTTGACACGGGTGCGACTTATACGGACCACGACTGGCATCACTGGACCTGCGTGTACGACGCCTCGACGAGGGCTCGCACCGTCTATCGGGATGCGGTTCCTGTGGCTTCGGACATCGCATCGGCCGACTTTCAGGGTTCCGGGACCTTCTGGATTGGGAAGCGTTTTGACGATAACTACTGCAATGGCGCCATCGATGACCTGGTGGTCATCATGGCTCCCCTCTCTGCGAGCCAGGTGTCCGAGATTTTTGCCACCGGACCTGGAGACGGTTTTGGAGATGCCTGCGACAACTGTCTGGAAATTCATAATTCCGATCAGATGGACACCGACAGCGACGGCGTAGGCGATGCCTGCAACGACGCGGAGGATGCCGACGGCGACGAGTGGAGCGACATCCTCGACAACTGCCCCGCCACCCCCAATCCCGGACAGGAGAATGGGGACGGCGATCCCCTCGGTGATCTCTGCGACAACTGTCCCACCGTGGACAACCCCGGCCAGGAGAACGCAGATGGAGATTCCGTCGGTGATCTCTGCGACAACTGCCCCAATGTAGACAACTCCGGTCAGGAGGACACGGACGGAAACGGGGTTGGGGATGCCTGCAACGACGCGGAGGACGCGGATGGTGACGAATGGAGCGACGCCCTCGACAACTGCCCCTCCACCGCAAACCCCGGCCAGGAGAACGGGGACGGCGATCCCTTCGGTGATCTCTGTGACAACTGCCCCGGCGTGGACAACCCCGGCCAGGAAAACACGGACGGCGATCCCTTCGGTGATCTCTGTGACAACTGTCCCACCGTGGACAACCCCGGCCAGGAGGACACGGACGGAAACGGGGTTGGGGATGCCTGCAACAACGCGGAGGACGAAGACGGCGACGAATGGAGCGACACCCTCGACAACTGCCCCGCTGTATACAATCCCGGGCAGGAGGACATCGACCTCCCCGATACCGTTGCCCTTTGGTATTTCGATGAGGCGTCCGGGAGTGTTGCCCGCGACGAGGTCGGATCCCATGATACCGCCCTGAGCGGAGGGACCTCCTGGGTCGCAGGGATCCATGCGGGCGCCATCGCATTCGACGGCACGAGCGCCTACGGCAACGCGGGCGGCGATATCGACCTGTCCAGCCGGTCCTTTTCCGTATCCTTCTGGGCCAGGCGCAGCAGTTCCGGCCGGGACGATTACTTCGTGAGCCAGGGTTTGCAGAGTACCAACCTGGGGCTCCATATCGGGTTCCGGAATAACGACGTTTTCACCTTCGCCTTCTGGTCGAACGACCTGAACACCTCGGCCCCATATACGGATACCGACTGGCACCACTGGGTCTGCACCTACGAAGCCGGTACGCGTACCCGGACCATCTACCGGGACGGAGCGCCGGTTGCCGACGATACCGCCTCCGCCGACTACCAGGGTTCGGGTGATCTTCTGATCGGTAAGCGAATCGGAACGGGAACGTTCGCCTGGGGCGCCCTGGACGATCTGATCATCAGCCTGAAGTGCCTCAATCCTGAAGAAATCGCCGGCCTTATGAACCTTTCGATCCATGATGGAGCCGGCGATCTCTGCGACAACTGCCCTGCCATCTTCAACCCCGGTCAGGAGGATACGGATGGTAACGGCGTTGGGGATACCTGCAACGACGCGGAGGACGCGGATGGTGATGAGTGGAGTGATGCCCTCGACAACTGCCCGTCCATTTCCAACCCCGGACAGGAAAATTCGGACGGGGACGATTACGGCGATCTCTGTGATTGCGCGCCTCTCGACGATACCACCTGGCTGGAGCCGTCCGAGGGAGTCTCCGCGTTCCAAATCACCAACGCATCGTCGGATAACCTGACGTGGTCCCTACCCGGTGCGGAAACCTGGGGATCGACCTCTGTCGTACTGGACATCTTGAGGAGTGACAATCCATACGACTTCGGTACGGCCGATTGTCGTGCCTCGAATCTGCCAGCCATCATATCGACCTTCACGGATACCGATTCACCCTTTCCCGGTGTGGTGTGGTACTACCTCGTGCGAATGGAGAATGGCTGCGGCGCTGATATGGGACGGGACTCCGAAGGCACACCAAGGTTGGGCAAGGAGTGTCCATAGCACGGGTTTTCATAGGAGATATCTGAGACAGGGACAATTAGCATCCTTTTCCATGGATGAATGGACGTAGTACTACAAGCATCCCGACTTCACCGAGGCTTCCGGTATCTGGTACTACCAGGTCACAGCCTACAGCTCCTATTGCCCGGAGGAGGGGCAGTTCTAAGAAGCAGCAGAAATAAGGAACTCAGGATCAGTTGAAATTCAGGCATAGGTTCGAGGTAATCAACTGAGATCAACAGGACAGTATTCCTGAATTTTGTCCTGAAAATTCCGCAGCTTACAGAATTTCGAAAGGTAGTAATACAAAAAGTCAATTTGGTATCCATTCCCCGGGATTTTTTGTGTCATTTTGTATCTGTTATACTGAAAACAACAGGGTTCAGAAATTTTATGGGGAGGGAAACCAATGAATGGTTTACGGGCTATTGGCATTCTTTTGCTGATTCTTCTCGTTTCAACTATCGGATTTTCATTTTCTTTTGTCGACGGGTACGATCACGGCTCCTATGTGAATTCCGTGGCATGGACGGATGACGGATCGTTCCTTGCGGCAGGAGGCGCCGCCGGCACCAGCGGAATGAATATACGGGTTTTTGGATTTGACGGCTCCTCCCTGACCCTGGTGGATAATCACGTGTACGGAACCCGGGCCAGAACCCTGGACTGGCATCCTTCCGGGCAGTACCTCGCCGTCGGGGGATATGGGCCTATGACAGGGGATGAAATACAGGTCCTCTCATTCAACGGTTCCAATCTTGGGTATGTAGCGACGGCAGATTATGGATCGGAAGTCGTGTCGGTGAAGTGGCATCCTTCCGGGCAGTACCTTGCCATAGGAGGAAACTCGCCTACAAACGGAATGGAGGTCAAGATCTATAGTTTTTCTAATCCCATTCTGGCGTTGGTGGATCAATACGACCCCGGAGCTGTCGTCATGTCGGTGAGCTGGAGCCCGACCGGGGAGTACCTGGCCCTGGGCCTTAGCGGAGGATCCGGGAAATCGGTGGAAGTCCTGGCCTTCGACGGAAGTTCACTGTCAAGCATTGAGACCTTCAATAGCGGGGGCAACATCAATTCGGTCAATTTCTCTCCGGACGGTTCCTGCCTGGCCGCGGGAGGTTCGACAGGCTCTACGGGGGACGAAATCTTTCTCCTCCTATTCGATCCCGAGCAAACATCTGGATCCAGACTTTCCTTGATCGCGTCCCGTAATTTCGACAACACGCTCACCCTCACCTGGACGGCAACGGACAACTACCTGATTGCCGGGAGAGTGGATTTTCCATCAGGTCCCGAGCTTGAGATCCTCTCCTTCGATGGGATCTCCCTCACGTCCTATGACACGCTGGAACTGGGGGCGAACTGCTACAGCGTGGACCTGCCCGACAATGCCTGCTGGATCGGAATCGGGAGGTTCACCGTGTCGGGGGATGAGATCCTGGTCTATGAGTTCAAGTCAGACCTGGGCGATACGGTATGGCTGGACAGCAATCTCAACGGTATCCAGGACGATGGGGCCGCGGGGGTGGAAGGCGCCGTGGTTCTGCTGTACGACGATACAGGCACCTACCTGAACACAGCCGTGACCGATTCAGCGGGACACTATTCGTTCCCGGACTGGTGTCCGGGAGAGTATCAGCTCCAGTTCATTCCGCCCTCGGGGTACACGATCACGGCGGCAGACCAGGGAAGCGACGACTCTCTGGACAGCGACGCCAGCCCGCTGGATGGAAGGACCTCCACCTTCTGGCTCCTGGAAGGTACAGCGGTTACGTCTGCGGACGCTGGCCTGGTACCGGGCTGTCCGGCACCGGATGAAACCATATGGATCTACGAAGTATCACCCGGACCGGAACCGGACAACTTTCCCGTGCTCAATTTCCAGGACCCCAACCAGCCGGCCCAGCGCACCGGCTACAACGTTTACCGTTCTTCGGATCCCGGCCTGCCTCACGAATCCTGGCCGCTGCTGGGCTCCAACATCGTGGACATGGACGAATCTTCATCCAATCTCCAGTACACCGACTCATCAGGCGACACAGGAGACTGGTATTACCAGGTGGCCGCCTACTCGGAAGCCTGCGACGCGGAAGGCCCCTGGTAAGTTCGTAATTCCGGGGACAGTTTACTAAATTATTTATTTTCTAACTACCAGGGATAATTCCGGGGACAGTTTACTAAATTATTTATTTTAATTCCGGGGACAGTTTACTAAATTAATTATTTTCTAACTACCAGGTTCACCTGCTACTACACGGCCTTTCCGGAGTCGCGGAGGGTGATCAGGTCTTCGGGGAAGGGATAGAAATAGGTCTGCTCCTCCAGGTACGAAACGTCGAACCTGGCCACCCAGGCACGGATCATCCCCTGGGCAG
>Ga0209408_1002001_pt1 | contig 12002 bp, 9 predicted proteins | sample AD_UKC107_MetaG_FD_184422 | JGI IMG/M metagenome (GOLD analysis project Ga0209408, IMG submission 184422) | Active sludge microbial communities of municipal wastewater-treating anaerobic digesters from Hong Kong - AD_UKC107_MetaG (SPAdes)... | ecosystem: Engineered > Bioreactor > Anaerobic >... | reverse complement strand
CGAACGGAACCATGATAGTGGTCGTTCCCATCGTTACGTAAACCAGATCTCCCGCTTCAATAGCGGCGTAAACAACTGCTTCCATCGGGATATTAGTATGAACGTTACCGTACTTATCAATTTCAGCTACTGCACCAACGATTCCGGCTAGCATCAAAGCTGACAGAACCACAAATACACCCAGTAAAAACCCTCTTTTAAGCATAAAACACCTCCACCTATCTTTTTTAGACGTTAAGGTATTTGCACCACAATTATATCACCAGCGACTTTTAATCACGAAAAGAACAACCTTCACTATCCAGTCGATTTGAAGGTAATGCGACAGCCGCATGGCACTGTTGCTCCGCGTTAAAACACCTGATATACAGTTTATACCACAGATAGAGCCGTAGAGAAACGAAAGATCAAAGTGTGGGGATAACAACGGCAGGAAGTTATCCGGGCAGCGGTTCATGGAAGCCCCCAACTCTGTCAGCCCGAACTTGTTTCGGGATCTGGGTTTTGAAGACCGTGGCCGGTGGTAGCGGATTGGGGGTTGGAAAGAGCGACTGAAAACCGGATCACCGTTGGACGGTTCTCCGTTCGCCGAGAGGAGCCTTGATCAATAGCATCAAGATTCCGACCAGGAGCTTTGTCGGAATGACGAAATATAGCCTTCTCGCTATAACCGTCAGTTTTCCCCTCACTGAGCCTGCCCTGAAATGCTTCTGTTCAGGGTCATCCCGAACTTGTTTCGGGATCTGGTTTTGAACCGATCGGGGTTGCAGGTAGGTGGTTGCAGGTTCGAAAAGAGCTACGGAACACAAGATACTGATAATAGTTCATGATGTTGGTATGTGATGTTTGATCTTGATCTTCATACGTCTACCCTCATACCTCTGACCTCTTTAGTTTTTTGATCTTATCGAAGAACCGGCTCTTCACAGCGTTCAGCGGGTTCTCCGCTTTTAAGCGTGCAGCGGCTCTTCTCCCGCGAAGTGGTACTGGCGAAGGCGAAGCCTTCACTGGCAGCGATGATTATCGCCTTTTGAATGGCCTGCGCCAGAAGACTGGCTTCTCCATTTCTCGTCTCTCGTTAGCGCAGCAAACTCTCTATAATGCTCTTTCTCGGCTGATCTTATCGTAGGAACACGTGTATCTTAACTCCTTCTCCAAGGAATCAGCAAAGAACACTCTGGCCAGAAGAGCCTGAATCGGCCGATACTGTTCTAAAATCTATAAGGAGATGTTTGTTAGAGAACCACTCACTTTTCAGACTAAGCAGCATTCTCATCTCCTAATTCAGATTGTGGAGGATAATGAGATGAAGAGTTTTCGCCTGACGGTGGTTCTTATGCTTACTGTATTATTTCTTACGGCCTGTCCAATCAAGAATAGCAAGCCTGAATGGGGTGTCATAGAGACAATTTTCGAGAATATTGGAGAGCTAATCCAGATCAATCTTGCCAACTATTGTTCAGATCCGGACGGCCATCTTCTTTCATATAGCCTCATAGGAGGACCGGGAACCGTTTCAGGCAGCCTTTATGAATGGACAGTCAGCGGACCACTCGGCGATATTGCAGTTACTATAAGAGCAGAAGACGAGAAGGAAGCGTCATCTGACAAGACATTCACAGTAACGGTCAAATCATTCCCCAACGTTCCCTCGAACCCTTCCCCTGCAAATGGCGCGAAAGACACTGATCTTGAAGTTCTCTTGTCTTGGGAAGGCGGAGATCCCGACGGGGATGCGGTATTGTACGATTTATACCTTTCTACTTTCCACAATCCTTCCCTTTTCAGATCGAATCGAACTACGAACACTTATAACAAAATCGGCCTCCTTCCAAATACTACATACTACTGGAAGATCGCCGCAAAGAACGAAGGCTCAGAACCAGTAGTTGGTCCAATTTGGAGTTTCACAACAAAAAAGTAATTCTATCTGGCTGAATGTTGTGGAGACCCTGAAAACCGTTGGAGTCTCCTAAAATTATCAAACATCGTTGTCCAGTAGCGGCTTTCCTGTAGCTCTCACTGCGTTATCGAACAACGGGTTTTTGAAAGTTTCTCTATGCGTCATTCCTGTGAGACTCCTCACTCTGTCATCCCGAACTTGTTTCGGGATCCGGGTTTTGGAGAAGCCGAGGTTAGAGGTCAGTGGTCAGAGGTCAGAAGAGCAAGAGAGTAGTCAGCGTTCGCCGAGGAGAACTTTGAAGCAATAGCATCGAGATTCCGACCAGGAGCTTTGTCGGAATGACGGAATCTAGCCTTTTGCAATAACCGTTAGTTGTCACCCCAATGAGCCTACCCTGAAATGCTCTTGCTCAGGGCCCCTGTTTGGGGTCTCCTGTTCAGAGTCATCCCGAACTTGTTTCGGGATCTGGTTTTGATCCTCTCGGCGGGGCCGGAAGATCGTTGACGGATAACGTGGTTTTTAGCAGCGTTCATCCGCTCTTTCCCCGCGAAGCGGGCATTGCGACCTGGGCAGTTCTTGCACAGCCTTGCGTTCAATGTTCTACAACTGTATCACTTCTCAATGGAGTCGGCAGCGCGTCCGCCGAGGGCTTCCTAAGGACCAAGAGCAAAGCTCTTAGCTCTCGAATGAAGATCTATCTCATAGCAAAAAAAGCAGGGTTAACTGAATGCAAAAAATGGAGTCACGAAAGAACGAAAGAAGCAATTTATCGGAAATATATCGGCATTTTATCGGAAATGGGTACTAACTTCCCAAAAGGTTATAGGTTTTTCTAAAAGCGGTAAGAAACTCTATTGGATCGTAAAACAACAAACTGAAATTGCGGCATCAACTTACCTCCTATATTATTATAAACCCGCGATATTCAGTAACCATTTCGGCAACTTGCATATTCTCGAAGTAATTAGCTCCTTGTACTGTGAAAAACATCTTCCCAGGAATACCAGTGGTTTTTCATTTCAGGCGAATAATCTCCTTGTTCGTTTAAAACGCATACTTTCAAACCCGTCTTCGTAGTTCCATCTAGGTTATTCGGCGAACCGGTAGGTTGCATTTGCAATTCATGAGAGAAAACAATTCGCTTATCACACTCGAGTTAGTACCTTCGTTGTCCTGAGCCTTGCCTTCGAATGTGTGCAAGCCTTTAGAGTATCCACTCCATGTATAGCTTGTGCTCGTGCCATTCTTACCCAGCTGTCACCATCTTTTCTGTATTCGTACTTGGAAATAGTTCCATCCGGATCACTTCCATTCCAGCTGAATGTGCTGCTGTTCTGGGATATTGCTCCGGAAGGGCTACTTGCTTTGGTGATTGTTGGAAGCGTGTTTGGAACGGGTGGACATCGACTTATAAATAGCACCACAGCTGCTATAAGCACCAGCAAACAAAACGAGAAAATTTCGCTCTTCATTACCCACCTCCACAAGTGAGGCTTTGCATCTATACAAAATAAGTGAGGGCTCAGGGAAAATATGGGAAGAGGTGCAATGTACTGATGCGATTAATATACCACTTGTTACATTATAAACAAAATGGAAGTTTCCCTGTTCTAATTAGACAATGTGATTAGTTACATAAAGAAAGAGAGCCTGGTCCATTTATGTCTTTTATTGAGTAAAAAACCAATGATTAAGAACTATAAGTGACAATAATCGCTTAGGATAAGCCTCAACAAATTATAGTAAGCTCAATGGGTATCACTGAGTCTGAAGAATACGAAGGATTTTGGCAGTTCAAGACAGACTTTGAGGTATGATATTCGTCAGCTTTCTCTAAATAGTTAACATACGGTTAGTCACTGCGAAAATAAAAAATGCCACTTTATGCTCCGGATTTTCGTTCACAAAGTTGGCTTTTCAGTATAAGTCTACATAACTAATAAGTGTAAAGTGTAGTCTTTTCCAAACTAGCATTTCTGGTTCATACGCATATTAAGCAGATTGAGATCATCACATGTCTAGGTTGATCTGTTACTAGAGAGTGGCATGCAATCCCTTCCTTCCTGCCGTTGGATGAAAAACCTTTTCTGGACTCCATTTTTAACAACCCGTCAACCTTCATCAGGCTACAGGAAATCTCTATTGAAACAGAATCAAAACTCACTACCACAGTAAGATAAAGCTGTAGCTTCAGATTGTGCACACACAATTGCTTCCGAGTTAGTCATTTGAAGTTCTTATAATAGCCAATACCGCCAGCAAAACGAAAGGCGCAATGTTGCCGCTACGGGTGTCCTAAGAAGCTAGTTTCATAAGGCTTATTGACGGTTATTTGAAGTGCTCTTCACAAAAGAGCTCAGTCTTTTTTGTGGCCCGCATAATTTGGGTATCTTGATTCAGAAGTTGACTTGCTCAAGTAATCTAGTCCAGCCATGTGAAAGATTCTGCTTCAGGCGTTCTTCAGTCCCTTTCTGGACTTCAGATGAAACAACAGCAGAACGACTACACTCATCACATAAGGCAGCATTAGAGCGAACTGAGGCGCGACCTTCTCGCCTTGCAGCTTGACAGAAAGAGCATCGAAAACACCAAAGAGCAGAGAGATGACAAGTATCCTCTTCGGTTTTCCCCCCGAAATTAGAATCGCGGCAAGTGCTACAAAACCTCTCCCGCCCGTCATCTCGCGGGAGAACATCCTTACGTTGTATAGCGAAAGCTGTGCCCCCGCAAGTCCACAGAGAGCTCCACACAAAACGCTGGAACACAGTTGAACAAACCCCACCTTCACACCTGCTGTTGTAAGGGCCTGAGGCATCTCTCCACAAACCCTAAGCCTGAGCCCAAAGGAGGTCTTGTAGACTATGAATGCCAAGACAAAAGCAATCAGAATTGAAAGATAAGTGAGTATACTGAAATTCAGAATGTAGTTGTCTAGAAAGTAGTTTCCAGTTATGAGTTTGAGTTCAGGAATTGGCGCTATATCTGGAGAGTTGAATGCATTTTCTCCCTTAAACATGATTCTCATAAGGAATAAAGTGAGTGAACTCACCAATATGTTTATTGCAAAACCGATTGCGAAGTTGTTTGCTTTCAAGAAACTTACAAAAACTGAGTACAGCAATGATATTAGAATGGAAGCCATCATTCCGGCAATTATGCCGTAAAAAGCATTCCCTGTAAGATATGAAAACACTACGGAGAAGAAGGCGCTAATCAGCATGAGTCCTTCCATAGCCACGTTGATTATACCTGCATGATAAGTTAGTGCCCCTCCTAACGATGCAAGCAGAATTGGAGTCGCCATTCGGATTGATGTTCGAAATAGTGTAGTGATCAATTCCATGTCCATTCTAATTATCCCCCCGTCCAACAATGAAGGTCTTGAATGCAGCTACAAATAAAACCATAACCGCTTGAAGAACACCGCTAATCTCAGCCGGAACCGACGAGAACAACTGTAGATTCACACTTCCGGTTTGAAGTACAGAGAAGAGAAAGGCAATCCCAATAATGATCAGTGGATCATTGAATGCAAGTAGACAAATCAGGAGACCAGTAAATCCGTATCCCGGTGAAAAACTTTGCATAACCCTTTGTGTCATTCCCAGGACCAGAAGACCACCGGCTAGACCTGCCAAAGCACCTCCAATGAGCATCGACAGAAGCTTTATCTTCTTGACCTTAACTCCACTCAACTCTGCAAAAACCGAGTTGCTTCCAGTGATTTCAAATTCATATCCCATGATGAACTTCTTCCTGAATACGAATAGAACCAAAACTATCCCTATAGCAATAAAAAAAGTCGCGGAAAACTGTGACCCTTCGAACAAATATGGAATGACATAATTCGACTTTATATAGGGAGTCTGGGCAAGAGGTGATCGAGGGTCTCTAAATGGTTTGTTGATCAAATAGGCTATCAACTGAGCGGCGATGTAGTTCCCCATCAGAGTAGTAACTACCTCATCCATTCTCAACTTGATCTTGAATATCGCAGGCCACGCAGCCCAGGCCATACCAAATGCAGCAGATACCAAAAGGGCCACGACAATGTTCACGATACCCGCTCCGAAATCTATAGAAAAACCGACTAGAGCAGCCCCGAATGCTCCCAACAATAACTGACCCTCTCCACCGATGTTCCACATTCCGGTCCATGCAGGAACGGCAACGGCGGCTGCGGCTAAAATCAATGGAACCATTTTGTTTAAAGTAGACAAAAGCTGATAGTGGTTGCCTAGTGAACCTTCAATAATAAAGCTGAATCCTTTGAAAGGTGACTCTCCGCCAAACCATATAATCAGTGCCCAAACCGATAAGATACAAACTACGAGAAGAAGCGAGAGAAGGAGCTTTCTTAGACTAAGAGTTCGTGCAGCTTGCATTCTGCGACCCCCTTATCCCCGTCATGTAATAACTGATCTCCGTCGTATCGTAATGAGGGTATGCCAGCTCCGCAACGGCTCTACCGCGGTATAACACAATAATTCTATTCGCAAGATCCATTATCTCCTCGAGATCACCGCTGATCAAGATAATACCGGAACCACTCTTTGAAAGTCTCCTGAACGAATCGTGGATGAGCTTTCTCGCTGCCACATCGACTCCTGCTGTGGGCTGAGAAGCAATAAGAACGGCAGGATCATATGCGATTTCGCGTCCGACGAGAAGTTTCTGCATGTTGCCCCCCGACAAAGCCCTCACAGGGGTTCGAATATTCTTACCTGTTCTAACGTCGTAATCGGCAATGATTGACTCGGTGAACGCGTTTGCCTTCGAGCTATTTATCGCCAGTTTCCCAAATCTTCCAGATTTATGGTGGCCCGCAATGCTGTTCTCGACTATACTTCTGTCAGGCGCTAGCCCCTTCTTCATTCGATCGTCGGTGATATAGGCAAGTCCTGCTTTTCTTCTTTCGAGCGTATTTAGTGATTCGATCGAAGATCCCTTTAGTAAGATTTCTCCCGAGGACAACATCAGATTTCCTGCAAGCACCTCAAAGAGCTCCTCCTGACCATTTCCTCCAACTCCTGCGAAACCTAGGACCTCCCCTTCGTGGAGGTCAAAGCTCAAATTCTTTAGTATTCCCGATGCGTCGGAAATCTGCTTCACAGACAAAACGATTTCATCTCTCACGAAGTTTTCTGGTCGTTCATAGAGATCACTGGCTGTTCCGATCATCATGTTTGCCACACTCTCTCTGTTCACGTCCTTCTTGTCAAAAGTACCTACGACCTTGCCCCTTCTCAAAATCGTTATTCGGTCAGCAATAGCGAAGACCTCTCCCAGTCTATGAGAGATGAAAACCACCGTCTTACCCATGTCCCTAATTCCAGTCACAAATTCAAGAAAGTCATCCACCTCGTTCGGGGCTAGCACTGCGGTTGGTTCATCAAGAATAACGAAATCCGTATCTCTATAGAGAACCTTAAGAATCTCAACCTGCTGCTTCTTACTTATCGGTAAGTCCTGTATTCTGTCATCCGGAGAGATCGACATTCTAAGCCTCTCAATCAACGAAGAAACCGAACTGTTCATCTCGGCGTTGTTGATCTTTCCAATTCTGTTCTGAAAGCGTTTCTCCATACCAAGCACTACATTCTCGGCAACCGTTATGCTCTGCACGAGCTTGAAGTGCTGGTGTACCATTCCTATGCCAAGGCCTATCGCTTCCGAGGGATGTTTTGGCGAGAACTGCTTGTCCTTGAACGTTATTTCTCCCGAAGTCGGTTTGAACATTCCAAATAGAATGTTCATCAGAGTCGACTTTCCAGCGCCATTCTCTCCCACGATCGCGTGAATCTCGCCTCTTTTTACATCGAAACTCACTTCTTTGAGTGCTTCCAGGCCATTTGGGTATGTCTTCGAGACTTTATTGCAGACAAGAATTGGTAACACCCCCCGAGATATTGAAGACGGAGCCCCCGGAGGGGCTCCAAAAAACATCAGTTGAGATATGAGTCTACTACGATTTCTCCGTTCGCGATCTTCTCCTGAATCTCTCTGATTTCTATGTAGACTGACGCTGGTACTGTATCCATCATGAATTCGTTATACGCGAGTCCCACTCCGCCATTAGCAATACCGTAGACATGGAGGGAACCCTTTTCAAGCTTATTCTCAACCTGCATTCTAACGATATCCAGAACTGCGACGTCAACTTTTTTCATCATACTAGACACTATGAAACCTGGCTGAAGATAGCCCTGATCCGTATCAACGCCAATTGCAAAGAAGCCATAGTCCTTAGCTGCCTCGAGAATTCCGAGACCCGTGGGGCCCGCGGCCTGGAAAATCACATCGGCTCCTTCTTTAGATACTGAATAGGCCGTCTCTTTTCCAAGGGCTGGATCGTAATGATCTCCGGCATATCTCGCAATGACCTTGACTTCTGGATCGACATATCTGACACCATGTTCGTAACCGACCTGATAGTCCCTGATTACGGGCATATCGAAACCGCCGACAAATCCAACTATCTTCTCGGAATTGATCTTGCACAGTTCAGTCTTGTCAGTCAATAGCGCAGCAAGGCATCCAGCGAGGAAAGCTCCTTCATTCTGCTTGAAAGGAACTGAAACGACGTTTGGAAGATCCGATGCGCCGTCGATATAGACAAAGGTCTTCGACAGGAACATTGCGCTTACCTCCGCGAGCTCCTTGTCAAAGAAGTAGCCAGGATCTACGAAGATTAGATCGTAGTTCATAGCTGCCGCTCTCAAAGAATCAAAATACTTCGAAGGGTCGACATGGCACTCGAATACTTTGTATTCAATATCGAACTGCTTTTCTGCTTCTTGAATGCCAATGTAAGCCATGTCCGTAAATCCACGGTCTCCGATTGCGTCTCCTGCAACAATGGCCACCTTCAATGCGCCGAAACCCGTTGCAACGATCCCCAGTAGAAATAGAACGAGAATCATTCGTTTCATGATACTTTCACCCCCGTTTTGATAGATTTATAGTGCTTGCTTTCTAACATCTCTTTTCTATAGGGATAAGATGTAGCAGCACCGATTCTTTCTGTGCTGATCCCTGCGTAAATATTTCCGTAAATGCCAATCTCCTTCTCTTCAAGATTGTTGACATAACCCCAGATAACGGCTGCGTTGAAGGCATCACCTGCTCCCGTGCATTCAAGAGCCGTTACTCTTGGAGCGGGAAAGTCAAAACAGCTATCCTTCGAAAAGAGAGAACAACCATTTGCTCCTCTCTTTATCCAGATGTCAGAAATACCAGTTGAAAGCAAGTCCGAGCAAAACCTGAACTTGTCAGACTTTGAAAATAGAGCTTTCAACTCATCTTGAGCGGGAAGGAAGACATCCACGAAAGGAATTATCTTTTCTATTCTCGAAATCGAAACCAAATCGGTCTTTCTTATGTTGGGATCGAAGAAGATCTTCGTGCCGGAAGACTTGGTTTCCTCAACAACTCTAAGAAATGTCTCGAAAGTCTCCTCACCTTCTACAACAGACACACCCGTAAGATACAATATACCTGAATCCAGAGAGGTTCCCGAAAGATCTTCGTAAGTTATATGTACATCGGCCGCACCTCTTCTGAATGAGAAGAAGGTCCGCTCGTTGTTTGTAGAGAGAGAAAACACTACACCGGTTGAATACGACTCCGAGATTTTAGGAGAGAATTCAATTCCAAGTGTCAAAAGTTCGGCCTTTATGAAATCGCCAAAAATGTCCTCTCCTATCATAGTGAAAAAATCAGCATCGATCCCAAGCTTTCTCAATCCAACATAAGTGTTCAGTCCTGAGCCACCGGGTCGCAAAGCCGGTTTCTCGCTGTAGGCACAGCTACCCGGTGTGGGAAACCCATCAAACTTCCCGATTATATCTACGTTTACATCACCCAGAACAAGAACGGATCTGCTCATCGCTTTCTTATCTCCTTGATGACCTTCATGAACTCCTTGACTCTCTCGGAATCCACTGACTTGTAAGAATCACCGTCGACCTTGAAAGTGGAACCAACAAAAGCTCCTGAAGCTACTTCGAAGATCTTTCCAGCGTTAACCTTGTTCATTCCTGAACCCACCATAATCGGGTAATTTGGAAGTACGCCTCGCACCTTTTTCAGATCTTCGAGAGGCGTCTCAAATCCAGTGTGCTTTCCACTAATGATTACAGAATCCGCCAGGAAATATGCGGCATCGTAGGCGGATTCTTCAATCGGTCTCATCGCAAGAGGCGCGGAATGTTTGATATGAACGTCTGCAAAGATCCTTATGGAAGGATCGAGGAATTTGCGGTATCTAAGAATTTCATGAGGTCTTCTTATTGCTAAGCCCGAAACATCTACAGATGCTTCGGTGAACACGGTCGCTCTCACGAATTTCGCGCCGGAGGAATGCGCTACAGCAATGGATGCTATTGGATCGGCAAGAAGACAGATGCCCATAGGCGTATCCGGAAAAGCTTTGTGAACTTCGTGTGCAACAATGGAGAGCGAGGAAACAGTCTCGGGGGCGGCAACATCCGGGAAGTAAGACGGATCGTTGTAATTCTCGACTTGAACGCCATCTACTCCGCCTTCAATGAGCTTTCCCGCTTCGTCCAGCGCATGATCTATTACTTTTCTTAAACCCTCCCCATCATAAACTGGTGAGCCTGGTAATGGCTTTAGATGAATCATCCCAATTATTGGTTTCGAAGTACCAAACAACTGGTTGAACTCAGTTATTGTGGTCATCAATCAAGCTCCTTTCTGCACTTCTCCATATGATTTGCAAACTGCCTGACTCTCTCGGGGTCCACAGGGCTTTCAGTCTTACCGTCTTTCTTAAGGCTCGTTCCAACAATTACAGCATCGCCAAGTTGTGGGAAGTACTCGGAAAGACTTTCTGGAGTCACCCCGCTTCCCACAATAAGTGGAAGCTTTGGAAGGTAATCTCTTACCGCCTTTACATCCTCTGGTTTGGTCTTGCCGCCGGTCTTTTTCCCCGTGACAATAACGGCATCGGCAAGTCCTCGTTCAAAGGCATCTTCGGCCGATTCCTCAATGGGTCTGCGTGAAAGCGAATAGCCGTGCTTGATGTGTACATCTGCAAATATCTTTACGTCTCTGGCTTCGATCATCTTTCTGAATCTCAGTGCATCGGCTGCAATACTCTCCATCATTCCAGCATCAACTATGTATGTCTCCGTGTAGTAAGGTACCCTGATAAACTTGCCCCCAACTGCTTTCGCGATCGCAAGAGCAGAAATCGCATCGGATTGGAGAACGCAGAGCCCTATTGGAACAGAGAGATTAGCGACTACTTCCGAAGCAACATAGGTCATAGATGCAACGGTCTCGGGACCGACTCTCTTTTTGAACATCATGTCGCGGAAGTTTTCGATTATCAGGCCGTCCACGCCATTCTCCACCATGGTTTTGGCTTCTTCAACAGCGAGCCTGGTAATCTCTTTCATAGACATTCCTTCATATCTCGGCGCACCTGGCAGTGGCTGCAGATGAACTACACCGATTATTGGGAGCTTCTTTCCAAACATTTCTTCAAACATCTTCATCATCTCACTTCCTGTCTATAGAGTTCTTGGGATATAAAATATCTGTCTGGCCTGAACAATCCCTCCATGTATTCAATAGGTACGTTGTTCGAAATAAATGTGAGCCTAGTTATTTTCAGGAGGGGGGCTTTGTCTTTCACACGCAGAAAGTTCGCAGTCCTTTTGTCGGCTGCTTCAGCTGTAACCGTTTCGGTAGCCTTTTCTATTCGAAGGCCTAGGGACTCAATTTGGTTGTAGATCGAAGTCGCGCTGAAGTCTATCTCATCTACCGGAAATGCTCTTGACAAAGGAAAGTACGAAACAGTAATCGCCATTTCTAGATCGTCAACCAACCTCAGTCTTTCAACTCTCATCACCTCATGACTGCTGTCAATCCTTAGAAGAGAAGTGACTGAGTTTCCAGCCTGACCTCTCTCGATCCGTATCAATTTGGCTGAGGGGCGATGCCCGGTAGAGATTATTTCCTCTGAGAAGCTTCTCAAAACATTTAGCTCGGTTGCAAACTTCTCACTGCTTACGTAAGTACCCTTGCCTACCATTCTGACAAGGATTCCATCGTTAACCAGCTGATCGAT
>Ga0209408_1001999_pt1 | contig 12009 bp, 9 predicted proteins | sample AD_UKC107_MetaG_FD_184422 | JGI IMG/M metagenome (GOLD analysis project Ga0209408, IMG submission 184422) | Active sludge microbial communities of municipal wastewater-treating anaerobic digesters from Hong Kong - AD_UKC107_MetaG (SPAdes)... | ecosystem: Engineered > Bioreactor > Anaerobic >... | reverse complement strand
TCCATGAATATCTCCCGTTAACCTTAATGCCATAGCTCGACAACCTCCCCTGCACAAGCGGAAGAATGAGCAACTTGAGCAAGGTTCAATCAATCGATGATCAAAACCTCTAATTTTTCTAAGAACTTCTGATTCTTCCCAAACCTCTTTAAATTTCTGCTCAACTAGGTTCCCACAACGCATCTCAGGCATAGTCATAAGTCTGCATGGATATAGATAGCCAGCGTGATCAATACTACATTCTCCTCGACCAGCCGAACACGGGGTATCAATCGTGAATGGCATTAAATCTTTTTTAGCGTTGCGAAAATCATCTATTGCTTCATCAAAGATGTTCTCTGTTATATCTGATATACTCTCATCAAGTTTTGCTACAATCATATTAAAATCATGTGCAGGCATAGCATTATCATAGATTATATTCGCAGATAGTCTATTTGCCCCTAGATCAAGAACAAACTTCTCTGTACTATCAATTGAATTCAGGCCTGTCCAAGATAGCTTTTCCGTGATGAGATAAGAAAAATGCCCATTTCGGTTCGAATGAGTAGAATTTAAGCGCGACCCAAAACTCATTCATCCAAACCGAAAGGGCATACCGAATACGGTTCGTTGCGCAAGTTTATTCAATCAGCTTCTTCAGCAGTTCCCTAAATCAGACTTCCAGAGACTCGTAATCAAGCACCAGACAGAAAGAAACGCTAAGGGATTCACGTCCTGGAGCCAGTTCGTATCCATGCTGTTTCCGCTTCGCGGGACCTTCGGTTATGCCACTTTGCCCGGGCGGACTCCCTCAGAGAGATCAGTTATGGGCTTGCCTGCTGCATAGGAAAGCTCAGTCATCTGGGATTGAGAAAGGCTCCACCCAAGTCCATTCTGGCCTATGCCAATGCGAACAGACCGGCAGAGATGTTTGAGGATCTGTTCTACAGCACCCTGTCAGCATTCAGATCGAGGAAAATGCTCGGAGTCCGAAAACCTTTCAAGTTCAGGAACAAGCTGGTTACCTTTGATTCCACGACAATCACGCTGGCCCTTGAGGCGTTCCCGTGGGCTGAGTACCGGTCGAAAAAGGGCGGAGTCAAGCTCCATGTACTGCTGGACAACGCCGACCTGATGCCTGAATTCGTCTGCATGACAGTAGCCCGTGATAACGACTGTAAAGGGCTGGACAAAATCAATCTCAAGGCGGGTACTATTGTTACTCTGGACCGTGGATACAACGATTTTCAGCAGTTCGGTGAATGGACAGAGAAGGGGGTGTACTTCGTTACCAGAATGAAGGTGAACATCAAGCATTACATCTTGAGACGGAGAGTTCCTCCGCATAACAAGCATATCTTGGCAGACCAGACAATCATCCTCACCGGTGCCCGAGCTGATAAGTGTTCCCATGACCTGAGACTGGTCAGGTCAATCGATCCTGAGACCGGTGAGATCATCGATATCCTTACTAACAATCACACTGGGAGCATCCACAATTAGTGGCATCTACCGTGAAAGATGGCGCATAGAGGAGTTTTTCAGACTACTTAAGCAAAATCTGAAGATCAAGACCTTTGTAGGAACCTCAATGAATGCTCTGCTGGCTCAGATTTGGACAGCTCTCATTGCACTCCTCCTGCTCAAGTGGTTACACCACATCTCCCGGGCTGGCTGGTCATTCTCCAATCTTGCAGCGATGCTGCGCATGAATCTGTTTACTTACAGAGACTTACTTGACTGGTTGGAGGATCCATTTGGCTCACCGCCGATAGAACCCGTCCCAGAACAACTCTTGTTGGGTTTGTGAATCTTGGACAGCTGAGAAATGATACTTACGAAAAAACCCCCCGAAGGAGGCCTGGTCTAAGAAATCTGTGAATTGAAACCCTAACTTGTTAGCCTGTCACACGGGCAGATGTAATTCTGGGCTGTTTTGGACAGCTCTGTACATTCGCTTATCAGATCAGAGTTGGCAAATGTAAAGAAAGGGATTTGAAGAGTGTCACAATAATCTTTTTGATGGTACAATTCAGAAGCCTGACTGAGAATACAAGATTTGTATCATGGATATGAAGATTGAGAGCCAAGAAAAACCACAGCCTGTCCAGCATCCATTTCTATCACCGCCGGGGTGCCGTATGCGTTCAGCTCTTCTGCAAGGGCTATGGGGTCTTTGTCCGATGTTACTATTCTTTCCCTGCCCCGCCTGAGCTGCACCGCTCTGCCCCCCATGAGATCTATGCTGGGTATCAGCATGGCCTTACCTCTATCCCTTCCTGTTCCATGGTTTCCTTTATCTGTCTGATGGTGTATTCCCCCCGGTGCAGTATGCCCGCGGCCAGGGCCGCGTCGGCCTTTGCCTTTTTGAACACTTCCGTGAAGTGCTCCGAGCAGCCGGCGCCTCCGCTGGCGATCACAGGTACCGTTACCGTTCCCTTTGCCAGGGCAAGCATGGGTATGTGGAAGCCCTGCCGGGTTCCGTCGCGGTTCCAGCTGGTGAGGAGTATCTCCCCGGCGCCGGCTGCTTCAGCGGTTCTCAGCCAGTTCCGGAGCTCTATCTTCGTGTCGAGAGTTCCTCCCATGGTCCTTACCGTGTATCCGTTCGGTGCCTTTCCCTGTGCGGCGTCGATGGCCACGGTGCAGCACTGGCTGCCGTATCTGTCGGCTATTTCGGTTATGAGTTTCGGGTTCACCACTGCCTGCGTGTTCACCGTGACCTTGTCTGCCCCGGCTTCAAGGAGCTTCGAGGCGTCTTCCAGCGTTTTTACGCCGCCGCCTGCGGTGAGGGGTATGGAAAGGCTGTTGGCGGCCCTTCTTAGCCATTCCATGTTGGCGGGGCGCTTCTCCCTGGAGGCGGTAATATCCAGGAAGGCTATCTCGTCCGCCCCCTGTTCCTGAAGGCTGTTCGCCATTTCCTCCGGGTCGCCCATGTCCTGGAGGTTTTTGAATCCGGTGCCCTTCACCGTTCTGCCGTTCTTCACATCCAGGCAGGCTATTATCCTCTTAGCGGGCATCTCTCCACCTCCTGAAAAGCTCCTCTCCCGCCCTGTGGCTCTTCTCCGGGTGGAACTGGAAGCCTGTGATGGAACCCTTCCTCACAATTGCCGTGACACCCTCTGCGGTGTCCTCCCTGTGTTTTGTTACGGCGTGATAGGAGTTCACGAAGTACACATAGGCGTTCGCCCTTTCCAGCCTGCTCCAGCCGATGTTGGGGAGGGGGGTCTTCTTCAGCTTTTCCACCCTGCCTGGGATGAGCCCCAGACCCGTTGCTTCCGGCGACTCTTCGCTTTCCTTCAGGAGCACCTGCATGCCGCTGCAGATGCCCATGATCTTTCTTCCCCTTATCGCCTGTTCCCTTATGGCTTCAGCGAGGCCGGTTGTGTTCAGCCTTTCCATCACCGCCCCGAAGGAGCCCACGCCGGGGATGAGGATGGGGCTGCCTCCCTCCAGTTGCGCCGGAGTATCTATTTCCCTGTAGCCGGTGCCGGTTCTTTCCAGCAGAGACCTGACGCTGCCCAGGTTGCCCCCTGCGGCTGTTATGAGGTCAATCATCGATGACCCCCTTAGTGGACATGAGCTTTTCTGATGGGGCCGCTGCCTCTCTTATTGCCCTGCCGAAGGCCTTGAATACCGATTCCATGGAGTGGTGGGCATCCTCTCCGTGGATAAGCCTTATGTGCACCGCCGCCCCCGCCCCCCTGGCGAAGCCTGTGAAGAACTCCCTGAAGGTGAGGATGCCGGTGCTGTCTATCAGGGTATCCCCGGGGTCCACCCGCCACACGCAGTACGGTCTGCCGGAGATGTCCACCGCGGCCTGGGCCAGGGCATCGTCCATGGGGTATGTGAAGCACCCGGCCCTTTGCACGGGGTTCTCCTTCGTTCTCTTCTTCATGTGGGCGCCTATCACGAAGCCGGTGTCCTCCACCAGGTGGTGGCGGTCGCCGTCGCCCTTTGCCTTTATGCTCAGCTGGAGCATGCCGTGGCAGCAGAGGGCTTCCAGCATGTGGGTGAAGAAGGGCCAGCCGGTGTTTACCGTGGCTTCCTCGGCGTCCCTTACACTGATCGTGGTTTCCCTGGTTTCCCTTGTGGTTTCAGTCATCTGCCTTCGCTCCATTCCTTGAGACATTTTTCGTACCTTTGGTTGCCTGTTTCATCGGCGGGGGAGACCCTTGCGGTTCCGTCGGGCATTACCCTTATGAGAACGCCCCTCTCTTCGCAGAACCCTGCGAAGCCGTGGGCTTCCTGGGAGGTAATCGTGAAGAAGTTGGTTTTGCCGGTTTTCGTTGTTAGCCCCGCTGCTTCGGTGGCTTTGGCAAGGCGCTTCGTTTCCTCCACAGCCTGCCGGGTTTCTTCTTCTGAACGGATTGCTTGCATTCCAGCCTTTACCGCCGCCGCGTTGATGCTGAACGGTGTTCTTACCTTCCCCATTGCCCTTATGGCCCACCGGGGCCCCGCCGCGGCGCCGAGCCTTACCCCTGCTAGGGCCATGTCCTTGGAGAAGGACCTTATGACGATGAGGTTATCCGCTTCCCTTCCCTGAATGCATGTGAGCAGGGTGCTTCCGGCGAAGCCGGCGTAGGCCTCGTCTATCACGAAGAGGGTTTGCGGAGCTGCTTCGCACCAGCTGCAGATCTTTTCTTTGCTGATGGTGGCGCCGGTGGGGTTGTGGGGAACGGAGATGAAGACCAGCCGGCTCTTTTTTGCGTTCTCTTCAATTTCCTTCATCTGGAAGTTTCTGTTACGCATGGGCACCTGGATGAGCTTCGCCCCGGCCAGTGTGAGGTAGTGGAGTATCAGGGAGAACTCGGGTTTCACCGTTACCACCGGGTCGTTTTCGTTCACCAGGGCCAGCGCCGCGCACATGATCGCCTCGCTTGCCCCGTTGAAGAGCATCAGGTTTTCCTGCTGTATTCCCCATTTGTCGGCTGTCAGGTTTTGCAGGGGGCCTTCGTCGGGGTAATTGCTCAGTTCCTTCTCGTTCAGCGTGACCGCTCTGCCGGTGTTCGTCTGGTTCTCGTTCATGTGCATACGCACCTGGCTGGCATCTACCGGTTTCTTTCCGTAGGGGGTGAGGTTCGCCGTTCTTTCCGCCGGTTTCATTGCCTGCCCCCGGCCAGGATGCGCTCCATGCGGCTCTCCAGGATGTCGGTGGCCCCCAGGCGCACAAGCTCTGGTATGATCCCGGGAATGTCCTTTGCCGGCACCGCGGCCTTTACGCTGAAGCCCTGTCCGTCGTGGAGGGGGGCCACCGTGGGGGAGCGCATGCAGGGGAGGATCCGTGTTATTGCCATCATGCTGTTTTTGTGAACGTTCATCTCAAGGAGCCTTCTGCTCCTGGCATCCAGGCAGCTTTGCATGAGGGTGGTGAGGTCGTCGAGTTTCTTTCTTAACGCGGGGTTGCCTTCGTATTCCATTCTGTTCGCAATGAACCTGGTGGAGGTATCCATGAGGGTTTCCACCTCTATGAGGCGATTGGTCCTGAGTGTGTCCCCGGATGAGACCACATCTACTATTCCGTCGGCGTCGTCCGGGGGCAGGGCTTCCGTGGCGCCCCAGCTCCTTATCACCCTTGCTTCCGGGAATCTCTTCTTAAGAAAGGCCCTGGTGAGGCCGGGGTATTCGCTGGCCACGATCTTCGTTGCTGTTCTGTTCTCCGGAACGGCGAAGACTATCCTTGCCCTGTCCATTCCCAGGTCCAGCAGCTCCGTTACATCCGCTTTTCGCTCCTCTATCCAGTCCTTCCCCGTGAAGCCGCAGTGGTGCCTGCCCAGGCCCACCAGGTCGGGGATGTTCTGGGGCTTCAAAAGCTTTGCCTCGATGTCATCCCTCGAGCAGGCCGGGCGGTACGACCTCTCTCCGCCGGTGAAGGTTACTCCGCAGCTTACAAGCAGTGTTGTTACCCCCTCACGTATCCTGCCCTTGGGTATCAGCATTCTCAGTTTCATTCCTCTCTCCCTAACAAAAAACCCGCCGAAAGGCGGGTGCTTTACAGTTATGTAACCTTTCTCAGGGTGCACCCCGCCCCTTGCATTCGCTGCTTCCGTGATGGTGATGGTTACTGTTTCTCATTTTTTCTCCTTTAACGAAAAAACCCGCCTCTCTGGGCGGGTAACGGTTCTGCGTTTTTGTTTCGGTTTTAGAACGCACCCCCGCCCCGCGTGTTTATGCACACAACATGATGGTGATGCATGGAAACCGGGGCGAGCTTGTTCATTCTTTCCACCTTTCAGGGGCGGACTATAGTCCCATCTCATTTTCACTGTCAAGCCTTGAACTGGCTTTTCTCGTTAATAAGCTGCCTTTTCCCTCGCCTTTCTGGACAGGCTCTGATCTTTGAACTCCGAAGCCTTTTCTTTATTGCAGAAATATTAATCAGTGCTTAATAATCCCTTCTATGTTAATGTCCCGCTCAGTGATTGTTCTATGGAACAAAACAAGAATTTCAATGTATTGACCAATGATGGAGAGAAGTGTATATGGTGATTGTTTCCTGACTCTCTTTCATAATAATCCTTATTGGGGGGGGTATTAATGAGATATCTAATTGTTCTGGCCATACTTACCTGCTCTGCATTCGCAGAAGCGGGTGTACAGGATGACTGGTCGGGAGGTCCCGGAATACCCGGTCCCGTTTCCGAGTGGAGCAATGAGTTCAGTTCATCAGCAATGATAAACTGGAGCGACCTGGCAGGCAGCCTTATTCTTGGACAGATGACTTCATACAATCTAATCAGACAGCTTTCCGATCTGATTTGGGCCAAGCCATGTCAGCTCAGTAACGATCAGTTTCCTGATTTGTTTGTGAGAAGTGATAACTATCAAAACGCCTGTTGGTACATACAGGGAACTGGCGGAACTCAGTGGTATAAAAGAGATGTGTCCTACACTGAGAATATCGCGGATATAAGCACAGCCGACATCGACGGCGACGGGCATATTGATATCTTCGCTTCGGTTCAATCTGGTTCCAACGAAGGCTTTGTCTGGTACGAAAGACTGAATGAAGTCGGCAATCAATGGCAGCTTCATCAAATTGATACTGAGAACTCTCCACATCGAGTCTTTGCGGTTGACATGGATAACGACGGAGATTTTGATCTCGTTGGGTTGTATGGTGGAAGCTCAGGCCACGGCCACGATATATCCTGGTGGGAAAACCAGGATAACGGAACCACCTGGGTGAAGCATGTTATCTCGGAGAATGCCGGAGCCAGGGCAATGTCTTCTATAGATATTGCCGATTGTGATAATGATGGCGATCCTGATATAGCTTGTGGAAGCTTATCGGATTCGCTTTACATATTCGAGAATGCCCCTGGAGAATCATGGGTCGTTCATGTTGTCAGTTACATATCACCCGGAGAGATGCGAGATATTGCTTTCGCCGACATAGATCAAGACGGCCTTCCGGACCTGGTAACATGTCCCACCTTTTACACTTCGGATGTGCTCTGGTTCAGGAACACGGGGAATCCATCCGATTGGACTGTCAATGTGATTCCTACGAATACTGATCGAGTCTATTCGGCGCATCCCGGCGATGTTGATGGTGATGGAGAGCCCGACATATTAGTCATAGGCAGTTCCGGCTATCCGGTAAATGATGTGTTCTGGCTGGAAAACATCGACCCCCTTGGTGGTGTCTGGATTCAGCATGAGGCATTTCAGGACAGTAGCGGCGCAGGGTATTATGCTGAAGATATCAATGCGGATGGGCTTACTGATATTGTGGCATACTATCGGTACAGTTCTTCCCCAGCGCTGAACAAAGCAGCCTGGTGGAACCTGAACGCGGGATACTCCACTGGTACAGCTCAGCTTGAATCATCCATTCTTTATGTTGACGATGTTGACTGGGGGAATATTGACTGGTCCGCTGAAACACCGTCGGGTACTTCCGTGGCATTCCAGGTGAGAGCTTCCGATGATCCCTCCAGTATGGGGGACTGGTCACCGGTTATTACTTCTCCGGGTTCCATTGCCTCCTATCTGGCCAGTGGCGACAGCCACGTTCAGTACAGGGCTGTCCTGTCCACCACCGACCCTGAGTTGACTCCCGTTCTTGATAATGTGGTTCTCACCTGGACAACAACCGGTATAGAGGGTTCAGAAGGTTCAGACGAACTTTCTCTGAATGTGCTTGGGAATCCGGTCTCCGGCGGTGTATGGTTGGGTGTCAACCTGCCTTTACAGCTTGATGTGACCCTTTCGCTTTACGATGCCGCCGGCAGGCTCTTGAGCAATGTTGTTTCCGGTGAGGTTTCAGCCGGTTACACGGTGATTCAGGTAGACCGGCTGCAGCCGGGGATCTACTTCTGCCGCATGCAGGCAGATGGAAACACTTTCACAGAGCAGTTCACGGTTGTAAGCCAGTAACAGGTCCAGGGATCATACCGGGCATCCGCTGGGCAGATGGCTTTGGTGAAACTGCAGAATTCTGTGTGGCGGGTGCTCTTGTCAGGAGAGCGGAATTGAATGCTTTGAAAAACAGATGTGGGGAGCTTTTCGCACTGCTTGCGATAAGCCTGCTTTTCCCGGTTTCCTCCTTTGCGCGCAACATGGCTTATACCCATGGGAACGACTATGAATTTACCATTGCCGGTGAAGCATTCTTCCCTGTGGTGTGGGATGTACGGAGTGCCTGGCTGAACTACTTCGGCTATGCCCGTGACTACATCGGCTATGATGATTACTCGGCTACCAGTTATGCAGACAGAGAGATATCAGGAGTGCTGACTCAGGCGTTGAACGCAGGAGTGAACACAGCTCTTATCAGGGGAACTCTTGGGCACGATGCGCAGTACGGATCATCCCAGTTCCCGGGTCGTGCTGACATGGTAAGAGCCCTTGGAATGAATGTGATGCTCGGTGGATTCAAGGACATACTTGATGATGTTGCACATAACACAAAGGTTAAAGGGCTTATTGAAACCTATGCTGCAACTCCAGTTCCACCGGGTTGCGCACCCATCGTGGGTATTCACGGCTTTGATGAGCCCGATATCAAGTTTGACAACAGCGATCCACAACAACAGGACAATATTATCAACGCTTTAACGAGCTACCATTCCTGGAGCAATAACCTGGGTTATCCATTTGGAAGCTTCCTGGCAAAACCAGCTAAATACGTGCCGTCTTTAGCAGAACCGAACTCTGGTACATCTTCAAGTTCAACAATATACCAGATCTGTAGCCATCTTGATTTCCCGATGCTGGACTGGTATCCCTGCAGAACGTATAGCGAGACTGCAGAGGTCTATGTCCCGCAGGCGGATATCTGGGGAGCCACTGATCTCATTCCCACCTCGACAGCAAGCAACCACTACTATGCTTACAACAACCGGGATGAACTCTGGAGCATTGATCACAATGAAACAAGCGGCAGCACAAGTTTCATTGTGTATGAAGTCACCGATGAAGAAGAATACGGGTATCCGGGGTTTTCACAGGTTTTTTCCTCACAGCCAGGTCTTTCCTGGCCTTTTGAAGTAGCCTCCAGCGACTACAGGACAGCTGATGTTGGTGACAGGGCAGCAGCAGAACATGATCTGAACTCAGCTGTTGTGATGTACCATACAGGAGATCAGATCGAACAGGCTGAAATTGTGATGCCTAATGGAACAAGTCTTATAACCGTTAATCCGCCTGATCTGAATGAAACCGCATCAACAATTCTGTTTTGTGTGGGAGAGGATAACTATGAATCCTCCGATCGGGTTTCAGCCACACCACCCGTTAATTCCGGAGTGATAGGAAGCGCTGATCTGCGGATACTCTGGTGCGGAGACGGCGTGTCAGGTATGCAGCTTCAGAAGAGAGTATGGATACTCGGGAAGAATTCGGCTGGAACCGGGTTAACGAATGTGATCTCTTCGCCGCTGATCCTTCCAGGCAATTTCATGCCCAGCGGCGCAATCTGGGGATACTTCTGGTCTGATACTTTCCCTTACAGACAAAGCGGGTTCATCCTGTACAACGATCAGGGAAACTATGTTGTGGTGTACACGAAAGATCAAGATGATTGGGAGGTTTCCAGCAGCATTGAGTCTGGTCTTTTCGGAAACGGGGTTAATCCAGGAGCTGTAATTGCCTATAGAAGAGCTGATTGGCCTGTCACTTCATATTCAACAGCTGGGGATTATCTATGTGCTCTTATAGATGGTAATCAGCCGATCTTTGATATGTATCTGCATTGGTGTTCGGGATCAGAAGCAACCATGCAAATGTCCGAGAATCATGATCGTGTCAGTTTGGGATGGAAGAATTCTCTAAATTACAACCATTTATCATTTCGCCATGTCTGGCATGGTGGAGATGTACGGTTCTTTTTGGGAGGTGATGGAGTAAGTACATATTACACAGCAGATTTTACAACATTCCCCGATGGGTGGGCAGAAATATCCAATCCAACTCTTTATGGTACATCTACATGGGGTGTTGTTAATAACCCAATGCGTGTTCGGCATACCCGTAGAGCATATGCGAATGCGCTGATGAACAATCTTGGTCAGAACACTATGTCTATTAGAGGTGGAGAGATTCGACTGGATAATGATATGTCCCCAGGAACAGATGAGTATGCATCGATAGAAACCTACTTCAACAACATGTGTCGAGCTGGGGAGGATGAATACGGGGCATTTGATCTTGAGTTTGACTGGGGAATAGATGAAACCACAGAAGACAACTGCCTTTTCGCAAATGTTCAGGCTTTCGGCAAGTTCCCAATGTCTTCAGCTTCATTTTGCCCTCCCCATGATGAGAATGACGAAAGCGATACCCTGCTGTACATGACGGTAGCTCCCATCGTTCACGGAGCCCGTGGTCTTTCTTTCTATGCACTGGATATGGCCTTGATGGCCGGCCCTTCCTCAAGCGGAAGCATGGCGCCACTGTACAGAGCTGCCAACACATTATTGAACTGGGGTCCTTCCAGGAACTGTGCAGAGAATGCAGATATGGTCAGCAGGGTGCATGATGTGGTGAAAATGCTGACTGGGAAGAAAGGCGGCCCGGACTATCTTTCTGCCCTGGTTGATCATTCAGGATACTCAGTTATCGGAAGTGCAGATAATGCACATTACAGTTCTGATGCTGGTTGGGTACTCTGCTCTGATGACTACGACTGTCTTAACTTCATAGCGCTGGAAGAACAAAGCACCGGTGATATCCTTCTTCTGGTATCAAAAGACTACGATGACAACTATGCTGAAGGGATTATGTTCCTCGGTTATGAGGCGGGCGACTTCGGTCAGATCCAATGCTGGGGAGGATATAGTCCTTTGTATGCAAACACCACTTCACCATATTGCACATTGCCATCTCATTCGGTAGCTACTGAGGTAGGCGTTGAAAGGTCCTCTCCCAGAAGTGCGCTTGTTGTGTCACTGTACGGTATGCCTGCACACTCAGTCAGCCTGCTTCGTCTTCCCAGCAACAGAAGGCAGAACGATGTAATAGAGAGTGAAACTGTTCCGCTAATCACGGTTACTCGCTCTTCAGGCGGGAGTGTTTCTCTGCACTTATCTGAATCAGCATGCGGGAATGATTTCGAGGTATACAATCTTATGGGCAGACGGGTAGTCAAGATGAACCTTTCTGATACTGTAAACGGATATCATGACATCATTCTTGACAATAATGACTTTTCCGCAGGGATGTATTTTGCTGTGGTTAAATCTGATACTGAGATACTGCAAACAGAGAAGGTTTTTGTTTTCTGATACCTGCTGCCTGGGTATTCCGTCCTTCCTGCAATGAACCTGGTGGAGGTTTCCATGAGGGTTTCCACCTCTATGAGGCGATTGGTCCTGAGTGTGTCCCCGGATGAAACCACATCAACTATTCCGTCGGCGTCGTCCGGGGGCAGGGCTTCCGTGGCGCCCCAGCTTCTTATTACCCTTGCTTCCGGGAATCTCTTCTTAAGAAAGGCCCTGGTGAGGCCGGGGTATTCGCTGGCCACGATCTTCGTTGCTGTTCTGTTCTCCGGAACGGCGAAGACTATCCTTGCCCTGTCCATTCCCA
>Ga0209408_1001992_pt1 | contig 12041 bp, 15 predicted proteins | sample AD_UKC107_MetaG_FD_184422 | JGI IMG/M metagenome (GOLD analysis project Ga0209408, IMG submission 184422) | Active sludge microbial communities of municipal wastewater-treating anaerobic digesters from Hong Kong - AD_UKC107_MetaG (SPAdes)... | ecosystem: Engineered > Bioreactor > Anaerobic >... | reverse complement strand
CTTTCGAGGATTTTAAAAAGCAATTAGCTGTTCACAGCAGAAAGTACAACTCTTTCCCCATGCGCCCTCTCGCTTGGAAATCTCCAAAACAGTTCCTTTGGGAGTTCCTGAATCCGTAATCCTTTTTTCTTTATCCTTTTTGTAACACATCATTGACAAACCTACATTATTCCCTTGTTTTTCGAAACATGGTATGTTATACTGATTATGCTAACATTTGGGAGTGAACGAACATGAAATTGATTCAGAAACTGGTCAAATCGTTTTGGTTTGGCAATTATGATGCCGATACTTTTCTTGATCTTCACAAAGAAATCACTGACACCAACCTGTTTTTAATGAAACGTGTCAGTATGGCATTTGTTTTTATCACTGCGCTGCCGTTTATTTTTGCCCTTCTTATCGAATCCCTATCCGGCGCACTTGTTTTGTATGCGTCTCTTGTGATTGTCTCTCTGCTGGCGCAAATCGTTTGCCGCCTGTATTTGCCGAAGCATCCCCGCATGGTTATCACTATCTATCAGTTATTTTATTTTTCACTGATGTCTCTGGCGATCATTCTCGGCATCACCTTCCAGCCCGACACGCCCTCGGTGGTCATCTGCGTGCTGTTGGCGATCATGCCCATATTCATGCTCGATAAACCGGGAAAAATCGCTTTGATTTCCCTGCTGCCCGTAACCGTATTTTGCGTTGCCTCCTTAGAAACCAAATCCCACGATATCGCGGTTCTCGAGTGTGTCAACTGCCTGACTTTCTATGTGGTCGGATTTTTTGCCGGGCGGCATTATACGAACACCAAAATCGAAGAAATCATCACCCGCAACCGGCTTGAACATCTCTCCGAAACCGACGCATTAACCGATCTTTATACACGCGGTGCCATTGAAAAACGAATCTATAATCATCTCAATCAACGCCACATACTCTCGGCAATGATGTATTTTGACATCGATAATTTCAAACAGATTAACGACACCTTCGGGCACCAGTACGGTGACAAAATTTTAACCGATGTAGCCTCAGCCCTCAAAGGGGTTTTCCGTTCCACCGACTATATTTCACGACTCGGCGGCGACGAATTCATCGTATTTCTGCCCAGTGTTCCGAGCAAAGAGTGGATGGAATTTAAGGCCGGACAGGTGGTTGAACTGCTCAACCGAACTTATACCCACGACGGAAAAACCCGTACGATCTCAGCAAGTTTGGGTCTTGCATTTTCCGAAAACGGCCAAGGCACTTATGACGACTTATATAAAAATGCGGACCGCGCCATGTACGAGGCCAAACACGCGGGTAAAAACCAATTCTTCATCTACGACAGCGCTCTTATGAATTGATTGCTTTTTCCAATACCGCACGCAGCTTTTCCTTGGAGGCCGCACCTTCATGCAGTTTCCGGTTCCCCATCCAAAGACACGGCACATAATAATAATCATATTGATCGGCGAGCGCGGAATTTTCGCGCTCCTCGATTTTTTTAATTGAAATTTTCGCAAACTCCGGATTTTCTTCAGACAATTCCTTCAACATACGATCGGCAGAATAACAAAACGGACATCCGGCAAGATAAAAATAAGTCAATTCTTTCATAAAAGCCCTCTGAAATTTTCAATGACATGGAATGTCGTCATATTGGCGTTGTGGAAATTGTCCGCGCCGTGCAGCGCCGTGCGCGACACGAGCAAAATATCGTCGCCATCGATGATGAAAGTCGGGTATTGGAATCCCACGTCCTTCGGGTCTTCGTCCCGGTGGTCGATCAGGATTTTCAACACGCGCCAATGAATCAAATCGGGCGAGGCCTCCAGCGCAAGCACATTGCGCTGTCCCGGGGTTTGGGGATTTACGCAGATGTTGCCCGCCGCGATGTATTGTTTGCTCTTTTCATCATAAACGACGTGGCTTCGGCTGTTGGAACCGCTCGGCATCTCGACAAACCGCTCGACTGTCAGCGGTTTTTCGGGATTGTCGGGATCGCCGCGCAACAGCACGCCGACACCGTATTCCGGCTGACAGCCGACCAATCCGATGCGGATCACACAGACGATCCCGCCGTCTTTTGCGACCACGGGGCTGGCCTCAAGCATCCCTTTCGGATTGCTGCGCTTCGGCGCGCCTTTTTTCACCCAATCGGCATCGTATTGATCCTGCGAAAAATCGGAACAGACCCAGTTTTTCGGGTCGAGCAAATCGCTGTCTGCGGGTGCGCTCATCAGGCAGTTCGTGAATCCGCCGCGTTCTTCCCAGCTGCCGAAATCCGCCGCGATCCAGATGCGGCCTTGATGAATGATCACCGGCGACGGGCAAAACTGCCAGCCGTTGTGAATCGACATGCCGCTGCCCCGAAACAGATGCGTCGGCGCGCCCCAGGTTTCGCCCTCATCGTCCGACGCGCCGATCACGACGTCGCCGTTTTCGGTGGCGCAGCCCATCAGAAACAGCCGCCCGTTGTGCATAAACAGCTTGCCCCAGAAGCAGGGGAAAATATCGGTCAAATAGCGCCAGGTCTTGCCCCGGTCATCCGAGCGGAAAATCAACTCGAGGTTTTGGCAGCCGTGACCCTCAAACAGATCCATCGACGCCAATAATGCGCCCGACGGTAATTTTACAATCGACGGGCTGCACAGAAAACGCCCGGAAAAGGCATACTGCGTGTCCTCGGGGTGCAGATAATTCACGGTGACGCCGTTTGCGGGTGCGCCGCCGGTCATAACCAAACGCACATTGCCGCAGGTTCCGTCTTCGCGCGAAATCGTGACCTCATATTCGTGTTCATATAAAAGCCCCTCGATACGCAGCACGGAGGTTGCCGCGGGCTGTTCTTTCCACGTCTCGGTTCCGCGTTCCCGCCATTTTAAAATGTGGCTGCCGTTGTCGCCTTTATCGAACCACTCCAACTCCAAAGCGTCCTTTTCGGGCGCCAGCCGTACGATATACGGCAGCAGCGCTTTGGCCATTTCATCCGGCCGTGTATAAGGTTTAAATCCCCAAAATAAATCCGCTCTCATGTGAATATCCTTTCAGCAATGATTTTGCATTCATGGTATCACACTCAAACGGACAATTCAAGCGGCGGCGGGCAGTGCCCGCTCACAAACGCGTCTCAGAATCTGCAAACCGGTCACCTGATAGCGCGCGCTTCCTCACTCGGTGTTGTTTTATATTAAGATATAAGCTTTGTATGTAACAGATCGGATTACCTGCCTTATTTCGCCTTGGTTTCACAATACACACAGCGGTAAATGCCCTTTTCACGGTCGGTCAGCTTGAACACATGCGGCAGTTCCTGTTCCGTCGAGGTGATGCAGCGCGGATTTTTGCAGGCAATCACGCCGCTGACACGGTCCGGCAGCTCCAAATGCACCTGTTTGACCTTTTTGCCGTCGGCGATATAGGTGACGGTGATGCCCGGGTCGAGATACCCCAGCACATCAAGATTTAAATCGATCGGCTGACAGATTTTTAAAATATCCTTTTTGCCCATCTTTTGGCTATCGGCATTTAAAATAATCGCCACCGTGCAGTCGAGCCGGCCCAGATTCAGCACATTGTAAATTTCCATGGCCCGACCGGCCTTGATGTGGTCAAGTACAATGCCGTCGGTGATCGGATTGACAATCATAATGATGCTCCTTTACAGAAACTGTAGGGGCGAACTGCGTTCGCCCGCGTAAGATCACCCCGTCGTTAACGTGTCACTCATAACGGGCGAACACAGTTCGCCCCTACACTGCCACGGGTCTGTCACTTTACGTTTTACACTTTACACTTTACGCTTTTTAAAGTCCCAATAACCTCAGAATCAGCGCCATTCGCACATATTTCCCGTTCAGCACCTGTTTGAAGTAGCGGGCGCGCGGGTCGTCGTCGACCTCAACCGAAATCTCGTTGACCCTGGGAAGCGGATGGAGAATACATAAATCTTCCTGCGCACGCTCGAGTTTTTCGCAGGTCAAAATGTAGCTGTCTTTGAGCCGCACATAGTCGGCCTCGTTGAAAAATCGCTCACGCTGCACCCGTGTCATATATAGCACATCCAGCGTCCCGATTACGCTCTCCAAATCGGCGGTTTCAAGGTATTCGATATGGTTCTTCTCAAGTACTTCCTGCCGCAGATATTCGGGAATGGTCAGTTCCGGCGGCGAAATCAAGACGAATCTGACGTTTTCATAGCGCGACATCGCGCCGATCAGCGAATGCACGGTGCGCCCGAATTTCAAATCGCCGCAGAGCCCGACGGTCAAGCCGCCGAGCCGCCCTTTTTCACGCCGGATCGTCAGCAGGTCGGTCAGCGTTTGGGTCGGGTGGTTGTGTCCGCCGTCCCCGGCGTTGATCACCGGCACACCGGCCTTCAGTGAGGCGACGAGCGGCGCACCCTCTTTGGGATGGCGCATCGCGATGATGTCGGCGTAGCAGCCGACCGTGCGCACCGTATCGGCCACGCTCTCGCCCTTGGAGGCCGAGGAGCTGTTCGCCTCGGAAAATCCCAGCACATTGCCGCCCAATTCATACATCGCCGCCTCGAAACTCAGCCGCGTGCGGGTCGATGGCTCGAAAAACAGCGTCGCCAGTTTTTTGCCGTGGCAGCGTTCCGAATAGGCCGCCGGATGGGCGATAATATCGTCCGCCGTGTCGAGCAAATTCTCGATTTCAGCGGTGCTGAGGTCTAAAATATCAATCAAACTGTTCATTTGATCACCTTTATCCAATTCTCATCGGCGGGATTATCGCGAAAAGCCAGCAGGCGGTTCACGTCCCCGGGAATGATATAGCCCTCCTGTGCAGCTACCTGCGCGATTGTGTCAAAATCGAGCAGGCTGACGTTTTTCAATCCCGCCGCCGCCAGTTTTTCCGTGCCTTTTTTCATGCCGTAGGTGAAGATGCTTGCGATGCCGAGCACTTCCGCACCCGCTTCCCGCAGCGATTCCGCCGTCTCGATTGCGCTGCCTGCGGTTGAGATCAAATCCTCGACGACGACCACTTTCTGCCCCGGTTCCAGCCGCCCTTCGATCTTATTGTTGCGCCCGTGGGTCTTGGCCTCGCCGCGTACATAGCCCATCGGCAGCCCGGTCAGATGGCCGATGATGGCCGCGTGGGCGATTCCGGCGGTGCTGGTGCCGAAGAGCGCCTGCACATCCGAATAGTTTTCTTTGATCATTCCGGCCAGTGCGGATTCGACGATATTCCGCACTTCGGGCGCGGTCAGAATCAGCCGATTGTCACAGTAGACCGGACTCTTGATGCCGCTGGCCCAGATAAACGGCTCTTCGGGCCGGAAAAACACCGCACCGATCGACAGCAGCCCGCGTGCGATCTCCTCTTTGATGACATTCATGATTTTATACCTCTAAAAAGTCGTGTTTACAGCGCCGCCAAGCCGCCGCAGGATCCCCCGCTTGCGTGATTGAGCGCCCGACGACGATGAAATCCGAACCCGCCGCCCGTGCGCCCGCCGGATCCATGACGCGCACCTGATCGCCCACCGACTCCTCGGCGAAACGGATGCCCGGCGTCACGGTCAAAAAGCCGTTTCCGCAGGCCGCATGTACGCCGGCTGCTTCCAGCGGAGAGCAGACCACGCCGTCCAGACCCGAATCCTTGCAGTGCTTCGAATAGCCGATGACGACCTCGGGCAGAGGCCGTTCGATATAGAGTTCTTCCCGCATGCTCTCCTGACTGGTCGAGGTCAGCATGGTCACGCCGATGATCAGCGGACGCGGCCCCGAAAAACCTTCCAGCCCATCGAGCGCAGCCTCCATCATGGCACGGCCGCCGCCTGCATGCAAGTTAATCATATCCGCGCCGAGTTCCGACAGCACCCGCATGGTCTTTTTGACCGTAGTAGGAATATCGTGCAGCTTCAAATCGAGGAAAATCCGGTGTCCGCGCGCCTTTAAAGCCCGCACAATGGCCGGACCCTCGGCGTAAAACAGCTCCATGCCGATCTTGACATAGGGCCGCTCGTTGCCGAAGCGGTTTAAAAACGAAATGGTCTGCGCCGTGCTGCTGAAATCGCATGCGATGATGATGTCCCTGTTCATAAGTTTATACCTCCTATGATATCTGTGAGCCGTTCAATCCGGTATTTGGCCATGACCGACGGCAGGTCTGCGATAATTTTCGGGCAGATCAAGGGATCGACCAGATTCGCCGAGCCGATCTGCACTGCGGCTGCCCCCGCGAGCATCATCTCGATCACGTCTTCGGCGCTTGAGATTCCGCCCATGCCGATGATCGGGATTTTGACGGCTTTGTACACCTGGTAGACCATCCGCACCGCCACCGGAAACACACCCGGCCCCGAATAGCCGCCGGTGACGTTGGCCAAAACCGGTTTTCTGCGGTTCAGGTCAATCCGCATCCCGAGCAGCGTGTTGATTAACGACACGCCGTCAGCGCCCTCGGCTTCGACCGCTTTTGCGATCTCCGTGATGTCGGTGACATTGGGTGTTAGTTTGATAAATACCGGCTTTTTCGTGACCGCCTTGACCGCCTTGGTGACCTGCGCCGCCGCTTTCGGGTCGGTGCCGAAACTCATCCCGCCGCCGTGGACGTTCGGGCAGCTGATGTTGACTTCTAAAATCCCTACCTGCTCTACTTCGTCCAGCGCCTTGCAGCAGCAGACATATTCGTCGATGGAAAACCCGCTGACATTGGCGATCACGGGTTTTTTATATATTTCAAACAGTTTCGGCAGTTCCTCAGAGATCACTTTTTCGACACCGGGATTTTGCAGTCCGACCGCGTTTAACATGCCCGCCGGACACTCGGCGATACGCGGCCCGGGGTTGCCGAAGCGCGGCTCTTGAGTCGTTCCCTTGAAAGCGATCGACCCGAGGACGTTCAAATCATATAACGGCGCATATTCAGCGCCGAACCCGAACACCCCGCTGGCCGGAATGACCGGATTATCGAGCCGCAGCCCCGCCAGATTTACGCTGATGTCTACCATAGCAAGTCCTCTTTCAGTAACACCGGACCGTCCTTGCAGATGCGCTTCGAGCCGCTTTTGGTCTCGCAGCTGCACCCCATGCACGCGCCGAATCCGCAGGCCATACGCGCCTCAAAGCTCAGCTGCCCGTCGACCGGACAGGCCTTAAAAACCGCTTTCAGCATCGGTTCCGGTCCGCACGCGCAGTAATCGGTGTAGTCCAACCCTTTCACCGCGTCGGTGACAAAGCCCTTTTTCCCCATTGTGCCGTCGACCGTCGTGACCCGTACCGGAACGCCTAATGCCTCAAATTCTTTGACCAGCATCGCGTCTTCGGCATTGTTGAAACCCAACACCGCAATCGGTTTTTTGCCCTGTGCGATTAACGCTTTAGCCAGCCCGTAAAGCGGCGGCGTTCCGACACCCCCGCCGATCAAGAGCGGTTTTTGCCCGCAGCGATTAATGTCAAATCCGTTTCCGAGCGGCAGTAATGCCGAGAGTTCGTCGCCCGACGCCATTCTGCTCAATGCTTCGGTGCCTTTTCCGATCACTTTATAGATGATATCGACGCTCTCTTCGTCCCAATCGCAGATTGAGATCGGTCTGCGTAAGTATAGCCCGTCGATTCGGATGTTCAAAAATTGCCCCGGCGCGGTGAAGCCGTGTTCCGGGCAAATCAACTTCATTCGAAAGACGTCGCGCGCAATCGGGTAATTCCCCGCGACCACACAAATCCGGTCATTCATCCGAAATCACGCTCCTTCCACACGATCTCGCCGCCGACCGCCGTCATGCGCACTTTTCCGTACACTTCGCGACCTGCAAACGGCGTGCTTTTGCCCATGCTTGCAAATTCGGCAGGGTTGATGATGGTTTTGCAATTCGGGTCGATCACCGTCAAATCCGCCGGTGCGCCGACTTCCAAATTCGAACCCAGTCCGAATAATTTAAACGCGTTATCGTGCAATAAAGCCATCAGTTTTTCAAAAGTCAGGATGCCCTTTTTGACCAATTCGGTGTAGAGCAGCGGCAGCGCGGTCTCAAGCCCGACAATGCCCATCAAACTGCCCCGCAGCCCCTGTGTCTTTTCGTGTGCGGCGTGCGGTGCGTGGTCGGTGGCAATCACATCAATCGTACCGTCCAAAAGCCCCTCGATCAACGCCGCGCGGTCGGATTTTTCGCGCAGCGGCGGATTCATCTTGAACGCGCCGTCGTCTTTTAAATCGTCTTGCGTTAAAATCAAATAGTGCGGCGCGGTCTCGCAGGTCACCGGAAGCCCCTCGGCTTTGGCTTTGCGGATCAGTGCGACGCTCTCTTTGCACGAGACGTGGCAGATATGATAACGTGCACCGGTCTCTCTTACCAGTGCTAAATCGCGTTCGATTGGTCTCCACTCGCTCTCGGAGCTGATACCCGCAATTCCGTGTTTTTTCGCATAGGCCCCGTCGTGAATCGCGCCGTTTTTCACAAGGGCGTTATCTTCGCAGTGGGCGCAGACCAGCGCATTGATCCGTTTGGCCTCGGTCAGCACTTGCCGCATCATGTCTTCGTTCTGCACGCCCTTGCCGTCGTCGGAGAAGGCGAACACCCACGGCTGCATCCCCGCCATCTGTGACTGCACCCGCCCGGCTTGTCCGAGCGTCAGCGTGCCGTAAGGCAGCACATGAATTTTGGCGTCACTGCGAATCGGGGCAAGCACTTCGGCCAGATGCGAAACGGTGTCGGGGCACGGCGAGAGGTTCGGCATCGCGCAGACGGTGGTATATCCGCCCTTCGCGGCTGCCGTCGTGCCGGTTTTCATGGTCTCTTTATACAAAAAACCCGGCTCTCTCAGATGCACATGAACATCTGTGAGACCGGGTAATACAAACGCTGATTCAGTTGAAAAAACGGTTTTCCCTTCGGGCGAAACGGGTTGCGGGGAAATGGTTGAAATGCGGCCGTCGGAAACCGCAAGATTCATCGGTTTCAGCGATCCGTTCGTAAACACGCTACCGCCGGAGAGGATAAAGTCCATTTTGCACCTCCGTTGATCTTTACATGAAAAAATCTCGCCCGTGCGGACAAGATTTTGTGAAAAGACGCCGCATGCAGATCGCATGCAGAGGTCGGCAGTATGACATCTTCTCGGCATCTCTGTACCGCACTTAAAGATTTTACGGTTTTGATTTTACCACACCGACCCGTCTCTGTCAAGCGGCGGCCATGTAAAATTTTCAGGGATTTTGTCAAAACGTTATTTCTCTTACGGTTAACGATGAGGATAGGAACGGAAACAAGGGCGTCGTTCGGGGCGGCATGGAAACCGCCCCCTACATTCGGGGCGGCATGGAAACCGCCCCCTACGTTCGGGGCGGCATGGAAACCGCCCCCTACGTTCGGGTCGGCGTGGAAACCGCCCCCTACGTTCGGGGCGGCATGGAAACCGCCCCCTACTCTCCATTATAATATTTGTCTTCGGCCCATTTTCCGGGATTTTCGTCTATATATTGCAAATGATTTTGATAATCTGTTTCATCTCGGATAATGTGGTCATGGAAGGAGCGTTGCCACATTTCCTGCGTTTTTGTTTTATATAGTTCATTCCATTTCTTCGTTGTAAAAGATTTGAATCGACCGATTACATCCTGTAGGGGCGGGTTTCCATGCCCGCCCGCCATCGGGTTTCCATGCCCGCCCGTCACCGGGTTTCCATGCCCGCCCGTCAAAAAGACAATCATATGAATGTGGTTTGGCATGATTACATATTCATCAATACGGACGTTATGATAATTTGTGTTAATATATTCAATGGTTCTTACACTTTCTTTTCCGATTTCGGATAATTCGATATCCGGGGCGGCGTGGAAACCGCCCCCTACAAGGATCCTTCCCAATAATCCGTGGCGATCTTTTGTACAAATTGTTACGAAATAAGCATTGTTCTGAGAATAATCATAATCCTTTAATCTGTTTGGTTTTCTATTTGGTAAGTCATTCATTAAATATTCACTTCCTCGGGAACCGCCTATTCGGGGCGGCGTGGAAACCGCCCCCTACGATGTCAAGGCGGGATTTGCGTATCCCGCCTGTGAGATCGGTATGCTCGAAGGGGTTTCATCCGGTTAAGCAAACCCGCGAGTATAAACATCAGTATCTATTGCAGATAATGCTATAATCTCATTAATCAGCTCTTTAAGTTTTTCGTTCGTGACAGCACTATAATCTGTCTCATATATTTTCCGGTTATAATATAACGCCACATGCCAAGTATCCAGTGCGTTCTTTACAGGGTAATCGTTTCCGTTTGCTTCAATCTCTTTAGCCAAAACTAAAAGATTTTCCACCTCTTGATCTGTCAGCTTTTTTTCATCGGATCTATCGATGAACCATAGATACATTTTTGATTTTATACTTTCGGGTTTGTAACTGCGCATTTCCCCTTCTGAACAATATAAGGTGTTGTCATTATATAAAATGAAATAATAACTTCCGCTACTTCCTCCAGAAGGATGTATTGTGATTTTGAAAATATAAGGCTTCTCGTAGCACAGATAAAATAAAGCGCTTCCCAGAATAAGAAGAATCGCTAATATAAGAGCAATGATGATATTCCTTTTCTTCTTTGTCATTTTCCCTCTTGAAAACATAAAATCCCCGCTTTTGAAGCGGGGATTTTTTCCCTAATAACATTCGAGCTATGACCGCGGGGTAGGTTTGATCCACACGCACAAGCTTTCACTCGCGGCATGTCCGCGGGCACTGCCCGCTAGTCGCTCATGTAGGGCAGCAGCGCCAGATGGCGTGCGCGCTTGACGGCTTGGGTCAGGGCGCGCTGGTGAACGGCACAGGTGCCGGTCACGCGGCGGGGCAGGATCTTGGAGCGATCCGAGAGAAATCTTCTCAACTTTGCAATGTCTTTATAGTCGATGATACCGCCCGCTCTGTCCACGCAGAACTGGCAGACCTTCTTGTGCTGTTTCCGGTTCTTATAGGGTGAAGAAGATCTTTCTGACCTTTCCATATAATTACCTCCTTGTTATTTTTTTAGAATGGAAGATCGTCGTCGGTGCCGACTTCCTCGAAATCGCTGTCAGAGCCGTTCGAGAAGGTCTGGGGTGCGCCGAAATTCCCGGACGCCTCGGGGGCGTTTCCGGACGGAGCGCCCGATTCGCGTTTGCTTCCGCAGAATGAGGCGTTATCCACGACGACCTCAACCGCCTTGCGGTTGTTACCGTTTTTATCGGTATAAGTGCGGGTCTGCAGTGAGCCGGTGACGGCGATCATGCTTCCTTTGTCAAAGTAGTTCGTGATAAAATCAGCGGTCTGACGCCAAGCCACACAGTCGATCCAGTTGGTCTGGCGATCCTGACCCTGTTTGGAATATGCCTTATCGATTGCAATCGTAAAGCTGGTGACCGAGATGTCGCTCGAGGTCTTGCGCAATTCAGGTTTATCGGCGAGCCGTCCCATCAAAACAACGGTATTCAGCATGATACTACCAATCCTTTCTCACTGATTCCGAGATGAAAAATCCCGGTTTGATTTTGAAATTAAACGTCCTTTCTGACAACAAGCCAACGCAGGACGCTCTCTGTGATCTTGCTGACACGCTCAAGCTCGGCGACAAAATCCATTTTGTCGGTCGAGAATGTATACAGCACGTAATACCCTTCGGACTTGTAATTGATTTTGTAAGCAAGGCGACGCTTGCCCCACTCGTCAATCGCAGTCATTTCGCCGTTGTCGGTGATCAAGGTCTTAAACTTGTCCACCATCGCCGCGACTGCTTCTTCGCCGATCTCAGGGTCGATCACGAGTACATACTCATAATTAGCCACTGTTTTGCACCTCCTTATGGTCTCTTGGCCCCGGAGAACGAGACGTTCTCCCCGAATTCAAAAAATTCATTTGTTTCAGGGGCAAGGAATGCACGGGTTTTTACCCATAGCCAAAGTATTATAACAGAGTTTCCTTTCCCTGTCAAGGATTTTCGCGTTCAGCTTGCCCGATTTTTGTAGGTTTGTCAATGATGTGTTACAAAAAGGATAAAGAAAAAAGGATTACGGATTCAGGAACTCCCAAAGGAACTGTTTTGGAGATTTCCAAGCGAGAGGGCGCATGGGGA
>Ga0209408_1001991_pt1 | contig 12042 bp, 7 predicted proteins | sample AD_UKC107_MetaG_FD_184422 | JGI IMG/M metagenome (GOLD analysis project Ga0209408, IMG submission 184422) | Active sludge microbial communities of municipal wastewater-treating anaerobic digesters from Hong Kong - AD_UKC107_MetaG (SPAdes)... | ecosystem: Engineered > Bioreactor > Anaerobic >... | reverse complement strand
ACAACTACATCACCATCCGTGGTGGGGGGATCATCTGGTGGGTGGCGGCGCTGCTGTTCCTGCTGTTTCATTTCTCTTCCCAGGGGTTGTGGTTCTTCGCGGGCATCACACTGATCGCGGGGGTGAGCTTCGTGGACGACATTGTGTCTCTGGGGCAGCGGGTACGGTTGTTGTTTCATCTGCTGGCAATGAGCTGTGCTTTTTACCTGGCGGGTGTGTTCGGCATTTATCCCTGGTGGGCCATCGTGATTGGCTACATCGTCTTCATCGGCATCGTGAACGCCTATAACTTCATGGATGGGATCAACGGGATCACGGGCCTCTACAGCATCGCGGTGCTGGCATCGCTGCAATACGTGAATCTGACATATGGCAGCTTCGTGCATCCGGACCTGATATGGTTCCCGATGCTGGCGTCGGTGGTGTTCCTCTTCTTCAACTTCCGGAAGAGGGCGAGGTGCTTCGCGGGCGACGTGGGCAGCGTGGCCATCGCCTTCTGGATTGTGACGCTGTTGTTATTGCTGATCGTGAAGACGGAGAACCTGATATGGCTGGGCTTCCTGATGGTGTATGGGGTGGATGCGGTGATGACCATCGTGCATCGCCTCTATATGAAACAGAATATCATGGAGGCGCACCGGCTTCATTTTTACCAGATATTGGTGAACGAGAAAAAGATGCCGCACAGGGTGGTGTCGGTGATCTACTTCGGGCTGCAGCTGCTCTGTTCGGCGTTGATTATCCAGCTGTACCCGCTGATGGGGTGGGGCATCTTCGTGATATTGTTGTTGCTCTTGATGGGACTCTACATAATGAAGTTCAGAATGATGAAAACCAATAATGTTTGACGGATGCTTATTGACAAGAAATTGCTGGATGAGGTGACGGAGCGGGCCAAGGCGAGTGAGCGGCTGCGCATGAATTACAACCTGCACGACAGCCTGGAGGCGAAAGCGCAGCGGTTGCTGAACGCGCTGGAGCCGGGCACGCTGCTGCCGATACACCGACACCGCCATACGGCGGAGACCTATATCGTGCTGCGGGGGGCCATCAAGGTGTTGTTCTATGATGAAAACAAGATGCTCACCGATGAGTTTATGGTAAGCCCTCAGGAAGGGAGTTATGGTGTTCACATCCCGGCAGGGCAGTGGCACACGCTGGAGGTGCTGGAGAGTGGCACCGTGATCTTCGAGGTGAAGGATGGGCCCTATGCTCCACTGGCACCGGAGGATATGCAAGATTGATTGATGTCTCATTGATTGATGGAATATTTTCACACTCATTAAACAAAGCGTTGCTGAGAACGTTATTAAGTAGATTTTGCCTACCTTTACGGGCTGAAACAGTAACACCAATTTGTATGACAAAAATGAACAAGCTAACCTGGATGGCGGCACTGCTGATGACGGCGTTGCTTGCCGGCTGCGGATCGAGCGAGAAGATTGCTTATCTGCAGGGTACCGAACGGATGAGTGCCGAGGAGTTTGCCGTGGCGACCACGCTCTACGATGCGCGCATATTGCCCAAGGATTTGCTGACGATTATTGTGAGCACCACAGACCCGGAGGCTTCCAAACCGTTTAACCTGGTGACGCCTACAATCAACCAGGGGCTTACCACAACTGCCGGTTATCAGGGGCAACTGCAGACCTACCTGGTGGACAACAACGGCCAGATTGAGTTTCCTGTGGTGGGGATGATTACCGTGAAGGGCCTTACCAAGCGGGAGGCGGAGGAGAAGGTGAAAGGGCTTCTGGCTACCTACCTGAAGGAGGAGCCGGTGGTGACGGTGCGCTTCGTGAACTACAAGATATCGGTGATCGGCGAGGTGGCACGTCCCAATACCTTCACCATCCAGAACGAGAAGGTGAACGTGATGGAGGCGCTGGCAATGGCGGGCGACATGACGATATGGGGACGGCGCGACAACGTGAAGATACTCCGCGAGGATGCGGAGGGCAACAAGCGGGTGATCATGATGAACCTGAACGACCCTTACGTGATCTTTCACCCGGACTTCTACCTGCAGCAGAACGACGTGGTGTACGTGGAGCCGAACAAGGTGAAGGCGAAGAACTCGGAGATTGGTTCGGCTACAAGTATATGGTTGTCGGCCACCTCGATCATGATTACAGTAGCTTCGTTGCTCATCAATATTTTAAAATAAGACGATGGAACAAAATATACAAATGCAGGGAATGCAGGGAGAGGAGAAAGAGGATTTGATCTCCGTGATGGAGATAGCGACATTGTTCATCAAACACTGGAAGTGGATTCTCTTAGGTCTGCTGGTGGCACTGGCGGCAGCGTTCGTCTACCTGCGCTACACCACCCCGGTGTATGAGGTGGCCAGCAGCGTGGTGCTGAAGGAGGAAAATTCCAGGAGGCCTTCATCCATGCCGGGTACCCTGGAAGAACTGGCCATGATGGGATCGGTGAGCAACGTGGAGAACGAGCTTTACATCCTGAAATCGCGCTCCATGATCCGCTCGGTGATCAACCGACTGGACCTGCACACCTCTTACATCGTGGAGGGGAGGGTAAAGAGCATGGACCTCTACACGCAGAGCCCGGTGATAGTGGACATGGCGCAGAGCGACCTGGACCTGCTGCGCGAGACCATCAACTTCGAGATGCAGATGGAGAGCGAGGAGAAGGTGCACATAAGGGGCACGGTGGCAGGCAACGCGCTGGACACCATCTTCACCCAGCTGCCGGCGGTGATATTGACCGACGTGGGGGCGATCAGCTTCACCCGTCGCCACGAGATCAAGCCTGACAACAGGCTGCTGTATGTCTCCATACAGCATCCCGACGAAGTGATCGGCAGCTATCGCGATAACCTCACGGTGACGCAGGCCTCCAAGCAGGCATCCGTGATCAACCTCTCGCTCAACACGCCCTATAGGGAGAAGGGGAAGGATTTCATCAACACGCTGATTGAGGTTTACAACAACGAGGCGATTGAAGACAAGAACCAGGAGGCACGCAACACGCAGCTCTTCATTGAGGAGCGCATCGCCATCATCGACCAGGAGCTGAGCGTGGCCGAGCAGAACGTGGAGGAGTACAAGCGGGAGGAGGGTCTGACCGACCTGCAGACGGACCTGCAACGCGACATGCAGATGGGTAGTCAGTATGAACAGCGCCTCGTGGAGGTGGAGACGCAGCTGAACGTGGTGAGTTCGCTGAACAGTTACCTGGACAACCCTGCCAACAGCAACAAGACGATTCCGAGCAACATTGGGGTGCAGGATCCAACGCTCTCGGCAACGACTTCGGAATACAACCGCCTGCTGCTGGAGCGCGAACGCCTCTCGCAGAGCATGACGGACGACAACCCTGCCATGAAGCGACTGAACGAGCAGATAAGCGGTCTGCGCGAGAGCATCGGGGCCTCGATCAACAGCGTGCAGCAGGGGCTGCAGATTCAACGGCGCGAGGCGCGCAACCAGGCGAACATATTCGGGGGCCGCGTGAGCGCGGTACCGACACAGGAGCGGGAGTTCATGGAGCTGTCGCGCGAGCAGCAGATCAAGGCGAGCCTCTTCCTGATGCTCCTCCAGAAACGGGAGGAGAACGCGCTGGCGCTGGCGGCATATGCCAACAAGGCGAAGGTGCTGGACGAGGCGGCGAGCGAGGGGATGGTGGCGCCACGCCGCATGATCATCCTCCTTGCTGCGCTGATGCTCGGGCTGCTGATCCCGATGGGGATCATCTACCTTGCTGACATGTTTCAGTACCGCATACGCACCCGCGGCGATGTGGATCGCGTGACGAAGGTGCCGATCCTTGGGGAGGTGCCCAAGCACGACGAGGCGGAGAACGTCGCGGTGATGGAGAACGAGACACGCCACATCGACGAGGCGTTCCGCATGCTGCGTACCAACCTCTTGCTGACACTGGGTGCCGAGAACAAGGTGGTGACGTTCACCTCTACCGTATCGGGCGAGGGGAAGAGCTTCGTGGCTCTGAACACTGCGATCAGCCTCTCGCTGCTGAACAAGCGGGTGCTGATAGTGGGACTGGACCTGCGCATTCCGCGACTGCGGGAGTATATGAACCTGGAGACGCGCGACGGCATCACAGCTTATCTCTCGGGCTACGAGAAGGATCTGAACAGCTTGATAGTGCCTTCGGGCATCACGGAGAACCTCTTCGCACTGCCTTCGGGGGCGATACCTCCCAACCCTGCGGAGCTGATGTCGCGTCCCTCGCTGGATGCTGCCTTCGCGAAGCTGCGTGAGGAGTTTGACTATATCATCATCGACTCTGCTCCGGTGAGCCAGGTGACCGATACGCTGATCTTGAACCGCATTTCGGACGCCACGGTTTACGTATGCCGCGCCAACTACTCGAGCAAGGGGAACTTGCGATATGCCAACGAAATGATGGCGCAGAACCGCCTCAAGAACATGGTGCTGGTTGTGAACGATGTGGATCAGTTCCACCATGCCTACGGCTATGGCTACGGTCGCGGCTATGGGTACGGGTACGGGAAAAAGAAAAAGAAGAAGAAATAACTGTCAGCTGTGCGGATATAGTTCACTGCGACTGCATCTTCTTGTCGACCCGTTCACGCTTTACAAGCTACCTGACAAGAACTCGCTGCGCTTAAACAGCTTGTCAGGTTGCGCTTGTTGCAGCGAACGGGTGCCCCGACAACAAGCTGAGGTCTTGGAACTATATCCACTCACGGACAGCGCATACAGACAGCAAACGGTTTTGAACCATAAGCAGAGTACTTGAAAAAAGAATCTCATTCGCTTGCAGTTGCTCATTTCAGGTTGCGCTTGTTGCAGCGAACGGGTGCCCCGACAACAAGCTGAGGTCTTGGAACTATATCCGCTCACAGACAGCGCTCACAGACATCGCTCATCGTCATCGCACATCGAACCTCAAACCTCAAACAAAGAATATCGAAGGTAGAAGAAATAAAACCTAACACCAAGACAAACTCAAAATAGCGATTGAAATCCCTCAAAATCGACCGGCAAAAGATGGAACGAATGATGGAGTTCAAATATATTTTATTCAGACTCTTCTTGTTCGAGAAATCGGCTCCGGAATCCGCCTCGTCGGATCACTTCCTCGCTGTTCCAGACAAAAGCTCGGGGGCTCACACACGTCATTCAACCGGTTTTACCACGGTGTACTCCTCTATTCCCCACATGTAGGCTGCGACAAGTTCACTGTTGTTGAACGCTGCCGCATTCATCTTATTGATTTCTCCGATCAACCCCTTTGCTTTCATCGGATCAACCTCCTGCACAATAATGGCAGAGTTGTAACCCGGCCATACGGCGGTATTTTGCCGGGGTTCTCCCCACCGGCTCATGGCTGTCACCTGTTCTATTACCTGATAATCGGCATACTCCATTTCATTGAGCAAAAGTGTCAGGGTTTCCAGCATACTTACGTTACATGTAATATAGATAAACTTCATTTTAAAACTATGATTAATGTTTATAGCGGGAGGCGCAATCTTTCATCGCCCCCCCCCCACTACAAAAACAATGAGTGATTAATTTGTCCTATTCTCTTCTGTTTTATCTGTTCCCTTGCCCAACCGTACCGAGATACGATCCTCTATCAATGTACGGTGATAGAGCGCCGTATACATGGTGGGAACCAGTATCAGGGTGGTGAGCACCGACACGAACAGTCCGCCAATAATCGTGACACCCAGCGGGGCGTACATCTCTTTTCCCATTCCTGTACTGAGAGCCATGGGCAACATACCGAGAATGGTGGTAAGCGAGGTCATCAGTACGGGGCGAAGACGCGAGCGACCGGCCTCCATCACGGCATCACGAAGAGAATAGTTCCGTTTACGCAGCATATTGGTATAGTCGACCAGCACGATTCCGTTATTCACTACAATCCCTACAAGCATGATTAGTCCGATGAAGGTGACAACGCTTAACGTGATATCGGTGATAAAAAACGCCAGGATAACCCCCACAAGGATAAAGGGAATGGCAAAAAGAATGATAAAGGGGTCTTTAAACGATTCAAATTGCGCTGCCATCACCATATACACAAGAGCTATACCCAAAAAGAAAATCAGATAGAGCGATTGAAATGATGAAGACTGGTCATCTACCTGTCCACCGATTTCAACGGTTATGCCCTCCGGGACGGTGGTTTCATCGATCAACTGCTGGGCTAGCCGGGTAGCTTCACCTAGGGAGATATCGTTCAAATTGGCGACAGTTTTCACATATCTCTGTTGTGACAGGCGCTGTATCTCAATCGGACCGCTCTCTTCCACAATATCGGCAACCGACGAGAGGGGTATCTGTTGCCCCAGCAGGTTGGTAATCTGCATTTCACGGAGTTTCGACACTTCATTGCGGTACTCCGGCGCATATTGTATCACCACACTGTAATCGTTTCCCTCTTCGGTAAACTCACCCGACTCGGTACCGTACAGATTCTGTCGTACCTGCATCCCCACCATGGCAACATTTAATGCCATCTGTGATGCTTTCTCCTTATCGACCCGCACCTGTACCTCTAACTTGCCGGGATCAACAGTGGTTGAGACATCGGTAAACGATTTCTCGGCAATCATTTTTTTCTCAAAATCAAGAGCCACTGCTTTGATTTTATCCAGATCATTTCCGGAAACAATAATTTCGATGGGTTTTTTATTTCCCGTTACGGCAGTAGCCAGGGCGCTCCCTCCCTGTATACTTACTGCCTCTATTTGCGGGATCGCTTCCACCCGCTGACGGATAGATTCGGCCACTTCGGCGGCAGAGCGACTCCGTTGCTCAACCGGCACAAGGTGACAAAGTACCGTCCCTACATTTTTACCTTCTTTGAAACCTACGGTTGTAAGCGCCCCGTCACGTGTCTGACCTGAGATAGACGCGATAGCGCCGTCGGCTATTTCAGGTATTTCGTCGAGCATAATTTTTAATATCTGCTGCCCGACGCTGTCTGTTTGATTTGCCGCCGTTCCTACTTCGGTTTCGAACACCACGGATACCGTTCCCGCATCAAAATCGGGAATATAGTCGGTACCTATTCGTTTGCCTAACCACATCGTTAACACAAAAACAAGCAGTGCCACGGCCAACGTCATGCCTTTATGAAAAACCGCCCATCCCAGTACCCGTTTGTACCCGTCTTCGATCCGGTTGAATATCTTTTCACTGGCAGTATAGAGTTTAGAACGGCGCTGTTCTTCCTTATCGCGAGGAGCCCTCTTCAGCAACTTCGACGAAAGCATGGGAGTGAGTGTAAGCGCCGCAAAGAGCGACATGGTCATGCAGACGACCGTAAGAATGGCAAGCTGTTTAAACATGATTCCTACAATCCCCCCCATAAAAAGGAGCGGGAGAAATACCACCAGCGTTGTTGCCGTTGATGCAATAATAGCCATGCCCATCTCCGAAGTTCCAAAGATAGCCGCCTGTTTGGGATCGGCTCCCTTTTCGATATGCTGCGTGATATTTTCGAGTACCACGATCGCGTTATCCACCACCATTCCTATGGCAATCACGAGCGACATCAACGAAAATATGTTGATGGTATAGTTCATGACATACATCGCTATGAATGCGGAAATAAGAGATACCGGCATGGTGATGAAAACAATGAAGCTCGATTTCCACTCACGCAGGAACATAAGGACAACCAACGTTACAAAGACAAGGGCGTACCATATAGAAGAGGTGAGGTTCCTGATGGAACCGGTAATGATCTCTTCCGAGCTGAGTATCTCGTTCACCCGGATATCTGCAGGCAGTTGCTGCTCAAGCTCTGCCATCTTCGCACGGACGGCATCCACCACCTCCACGGTATTGGCTCCCGACTGTTTCTGTACCATCAAGGCCACTCCTTCGCCGATGTGATTACGGGCAAACGATTCTTTTTCCTTGAACGTATCCTCGATGTTGGCCACATCTCTCAACCGTACAACCTGACCGTTGAACGCTTTCAACACCGTATTGCCTATTTCATCCACCGATTCGAATTTCCCGGGCACACGCACAGAGAAATCGTACACACCCAGATTGATATTTCCCGCGGGGATATTGATGTTATTGGCTTTAAGCATTGTAGATATCTGCGATGTTGACACTCCGTATGCCTTCATCTGTTGCGGATTGATATTTACTTTTATCTCACGTTCGGGTTGTCCCAAATAAAGCACTGTCCCCACTCCTTCCACTTTGCGCAGGGCAGAGGCGATATCTTCCTCCACAATATGCTCGATACTGTTGTAATGGGCATCGGCATTGATGGCATACGCCAGAACCGGCATCATCGAGGAGTTGATCTTGTAGATAATGGGTTGTTGTGCTGCTGCCGGCAGTCGATTCTTTCCCAACTCTATCAGGTCGCGCGCATTGTTTGCCGCGGAGGTCACATCACCTCCCCATTCATAACTGAGTTGAATGAATGAGACGTTCTCTTTCGATGTCGATTTGATTTCCGTCAAACGCTCTGCGGCAGAGAGCACGGTTTCCAATGGCTTGGTGACCTGTTCCTCTACCTCGTTGGCCGAAGCTCCGGGATATACGGTGATCACTGTCACGGAAGGGAACTCCATTTCCGGCATCAGGTCAAGCGGCAACATCTTGAGCGATACGATTCCCAGCAGGATTATTGCTGTGAACAGCATGGCGGTTGCCACAGGTCTTTTCACACCTATTTCGGGTAATTTCATTTGTATATATTGTTTATAAGATGATCAAAAGCAGGATAAACTCCCTGTTATTTATTCACTATTTCAATAGGCGAACCGTCGTCCAATTTATTTTTCCCATCGACAACCACATATTCATCGGCACTGATTTCGGGAATCCGGATAAGGTTCCCTTTTGATTCGCCACGAGTGACTTTCCGGCGGGTGACCCGGTTCTGGTCGACGACCATAAAGAGATAGTCTTCGCCCGTTCCCTGTTGCCTGTACAGGGCATTTACGGGTACAAACACGCCGGTTGTCTGCGGCATGGAGATCGAAACCCTGCCGAACATACCTGGTTTCAATTTCATTTCCCTGTTGGGAATGGTAACCTCTACCGTGGCGGTACGGGTCACCGACGACAGGACAGGTGAAATATAGCTCACTTTCCCTGAAACGGGTTCATCCGGATAAGCATCAAATACCACATCCGCATGTTGTCCCCGGCTGATGGAGTTAATCTCTTTTTCGTTCACTTCAATAATTATTTTCAGCGGATTGAGCTGGCGTATGGTAAGTATACCGCTCTGCATTTTCAGGTCGGAGCTTACCGAAGGAACAAAAGTATAATTCTCTCCCTCCTGCACCGTTATATCGGTTAATACTCCCCCGAAAGGAGCGGTAATAGAGGTATTCTTCTTCAGCATATTTACTTTGGTTTGCGAAGCGTCGAACTTGGCCTTCATATGGTCGTAGTCCATCACGCTCACGCTCTCTTTTTCTTTCAGGCGGCTTATCCGTTCAAAATCCTTGCGAATCGCTTCCAATTCAATTTGTGCCTGAATCAGCATTTCGTCCGACATCTCGGCTATCACGGCTCCTTCCGGGACATAACTGCCCTTGGCGAAGTGAATCTTCTCCACCCGTCCCGGGATAGAAGCTCCGAGAGCAGCTTCCCTGTTTGCTTCGGCCGTACCTGTAAAATTCAGCACGGGAATATACTCCATCTCTTTCGCAACATGCACGGTGACTTTTGTCGCGGTTGCCGGACTTGTCGCGGAATGACCGCTGTTCTCTGTCGTTTTTGTACTGCATCCGCCCGCGAAAATGGCGAGCAAACAGGTTGTGTAAGCTATTTTATTTGTCAGTTGCATCATTGTATTGTAATGTATATTTTTTGTTTAAAATGTAAGTAAGTCTCAATAAAGGTGATTGTAAATCTCGCCTGTCGATTTATCCAGTTCCAGAAGTGTTGTCCTCATCTCCACAAGCGCGTCGATATGTTCCGAGGAGGCATTCTCCCATTGCAGTTGGGCTTCAAGCAATTCAGTCAGGCGGCTCCGGCCTTCCATCAGGTTCTCTTTTGCCATGCGCATATTTTCTTCAGCCTGCTTCCTGGAAAGCCCGGTCATCTCCGCTTTTTTCAATGCCTCACTGTATCGATAGCGATTCTGGCGAATTTGCAGGTCAATCATTTCGCGGGCTTCATTGAGTTCAAGCTGTACATTCTCCATCTTCAGCTTCGCGGCATGGAGATCATGTCGGCGTTCACCCCAGGTAAAAATAGGTATCGAGACCATTACTCCCACACTCCAATTTCCCCCGAACTCACTTCTCAATCCATTGTAGGGATTAGGATTCATCCATCCATACCCCCCGGTAAGCGCCACATCGGGCATAAATTTGGAACGTTCGATATTTCTTTTCGACTCCATGATGGCGGCTTTCTCCTTCAGCATGGTTATCTCTGCCCGGTTATCGGGAGAGATTTCCTGATAGAAAGAAGCCGGCATGGAAAGCGGAGGCTTTTCCATATTATCCGGATCGACCTCTATCTCGCTCTCTTCCATCCCGATAATCTGTGCCAGCGCCATTTTTGAGAGCGCACATCCGTTTTCGGCCTGCAATGTTTTCAGTTTTGCTTCGTTTTGTTTTACCTGGGCTTTCAACACATCATTCCGCGTAATGATACCTTCGGCATACATATTCCCGAGATCGGTGACCAGCCTGTCGAGCAACGCTTCATAAGCATTTGCCAGCTTCAATTTCTCCTGTAGTGACACCACACGCCAAAAAGCTTCGTCGGTCTTGGCCACGACCTCCGCCCGGGTCAGTACCTCCTTCTCTTTGGCAATATTTTCGGCTCGCCTGGCAATGTGGTTTGCTTCCGTAATTTTAAAACCCGTAAAGATTGGCTGGGTAACGGTAAAACGGGCATAATAACTGTTCTTATGGTCAAAAACAATTTTATCGGCCGGCAGCATCGCATAATTCCTGAAGATGGGATTCCCCGCCTGATCGACCATGGGCGCCCCTGTTTGAGGATTAATGACAAGCGTATTCATAGCCGCTTCAGGATCCCTTAATGCTTCCGGGTTAAATCTCCCCGTTGCGGGATCAATAGTATTGAACGGTACTACCGGAAGGAACAGGTCATTCTCCAGCGGTTGAAGAGCCTTGCCTGTACGTAACCATGCCCCTCCGAAACTTACTTTGGGAAGATATTGTGTTTGCACAGATTTTCTGGCATGGGTGGCTGTCTGCATCTCGTTTTGTGCGATACGAATTTCCCTGTTCTGCTTAAGCGCCATCATACGGCACTCGTCGAGCGAGAGTTTTTGCTGTGCAGAGAGAGGGAATACAAAGAGTGTGAACAGTGTCAATAAACAGGTAAATTGCTGTTTGTCTGGATTCATAATTCTCATTTTCATCTGTTTTCATTCTACATTTACGGCTGCAAAATTATTAAACAACAGCTGACCCTGTTTTGAAAAAAATACTGAGCTGGAAAAATTGAATCTTTAAACGACAATAACGTATCTTAAAGCGATTACAGGAAAACGTGACAGGGAGACGGAGGCGACAATCAATATTTCTGGCCGGGAACAGCCAAAGGCAACAGCAGGCTCTTCCGGCAAGAGGAGTCGAGCGGTATTTATAACAAGAAAGATAAGGAGGTAAGAAAAAGCCTACAGGATATTATCCATGTACCAGTTTTTAAAGTCACGATTGCGCGCCCGGCTTACAATGATTCGCTCGGGCGTTTCTACTGAAAGATTTACCGCCAGCTTGCCTCCGAACCAAACCGACATATCCTCTATGGCGCGATGTGATACAATATATTGCCGGTTGGCACGAAAAAATTGTGCCGGATTCAACTGGCCCATTAGCTCATCGAGGGAGTTGTCCATAGAGAATGTCTTTTGATTGAAACAAATAATTTTTGCTATTTTATATTCGGTATAGATATAGGCAATTTCATCCACCGGCAGCGGGTTGATATTCCGGTGATATGCACCCAGTGATTCCGGCGATATGCACCCACTTGTTAAACTATCATTTTGACAAAGTTATCTTTTTTTTCTTAAACTCTCACCTTTTAACTCGATTCTATGTGATGT
>Ga0209408_1001980_pt1 | contig 12091 bp, 9 predicted proteins | sample AD_UKC107_MetaG_FD_184422 | JGI IMG/M metagenome (GOLD analysis project Ga0209408, IMG submission 184422) | Active sludge microbial communities of municipal wastewater-treating anaerobic digesters from Hong Kong - AD_UKC107_MetaG (SPAdes)... | ecosystem: Engineered > Bioreactor > Anaerobic >... | reverse complement strand
CCATGACATATATTCGGATCTAGAACAACTCTTTGAATACCCGCCATAAAAGCCTCCTCATCTGTTTGAATCAATTATAGCATCGTGACAATAATCGACTATAAGGTATCTTCTCGCTCTTTCGAAGAACGGAGATGACGGATCGGGGTCCGGCATGACGGGAAGAGAGAAGGACTGTCATCCCGTAATTGTCCTGTAGGGGATCTCGCACTTAGAAACCGCTGTACGCTTAAAATCAAGGACCCGCTTAACGCTGTAAGCGAAAATAGGGACTGACAATTCTCCTCATGTCCCACGTCTCGTAAGAGACAGGGATCCTGACCAGAAGCATTGTCAGGATGACATGAAGGGATGTCATCACTTAATTTCACTTTACTGTCGCCCCTTTTGCCTGCACTGAAATCCACTCACGGGCGAACAGCCGTTCGCCCCTACAACAAAATCGCATATTCGTCTGACATTGATATCCCGTAATTGTCCTGTACGGGATCTCATCTCCCGCGAAGCAGAACTGGCCTGCGCCAGCAGACTGGCACTGAGGATCTTTCCCCGCGAAGCGGGCCTTGCGTCCTGGCATGATCTTAGCCAGCCCTGCGTCCCGGGATGAACTTACCGGCCTTGCGTCCGCCGATGATCTTCGGCGCCTTGCGTCATCTTTTCACTCCATCACTCTTCGCTTTCAGAAACTTGATCATAGAAACAATCTTATGGGATAGATTCTCGATTTGTTTGTGCAAAGAAGAGAAGTCTTCTTCTGTTAGATACGCAATCTCTCGTGCGATATAAAGCTGAGTCTTCAGTTCATACAGTGAACCTCGCGCAGTATTAAGAAAATGAACGAAATCCTTCGCCGTTGATCGACCCTTGCCTTCAGCAATATTTGAGGGAATCGACACAGCAGCTCGTCTAATCTGATCGGTAAGACAATAAACCTCTCTTTTTGGAAACTTATCGGTGATAACATAAACATCCTTCGCAAGTGAAACTGCGAGTCTCCAAATTTCAAGATTCTCAATATCCATCATCCAACCTCCTCAACATAGGCTGAGTAAAATATAGCATTTTCATATTTTGGTCTTCAAGTGCTCTTTGTGGATTTTGTCGTTGTTGTTTCTTCATCCCCGCGAAGCGGGCATTGCGACCTGGCGTGGTCTTCGCCAGCCTTGCGTCCCGGGATGAACTTACCGGCCTTGCGTCCGCCGATGATCTTCGGCGCCTTGCGTCTTGTATTCTCAGACCAATCCCCAATTGTCACACCCCAAAACTTTACATCCCGTACTACTTGTGTTTTCTCAGTTTCCCGATGACGCAATTATTTGTGAGCATAACTCACATTTTGACTAAAACCTAGTCTGTTGTTGCTTCTGTTTTTTTGCCGAACCCCCTACCCCTTACCCCGCACGCCGGCTCTGAAAGAATTTTACAATCATATTGTCGACAAAATCTTGACTTAAACACGGATAGATTCTATAATCGATCGTGCAGTACGATAAACAAGCATAATTGTGTCTGATTGGAAATAGAATAATTTGAACTATTGATTGAGTAATGTTAACATAAGTAAGAAGAAACGAAAGACTTCCGAACTACCAATTAAGGCTGTGTAAGCAGAAACCCACAATCTATTCGTATTCAGTTTTGTTTTTATTTGAGTCGTTAGATTGATTGTTATGTTCAAGGAGTGGAGAAGGTATGATAAGAAGAATAGCGAATTTAAAGTACCTCATCGCTACGTTTCTCTTCGTGACCCTATTTTTCATTCAATCGCTTACTCTCACATGGACCCCCCTCTTTGTTTTTCAAGTTTTCATACTCAACGTAGCAATAATGCTCGGCATATACGCCTTCAGAGGCTTCGATAATTTAACGACCTACTCTCTAAACTCATGCATCGTATCATATATCTCCGGCACAGTTCTCGGTGTTCTCTTTGCTCTCATCCCGATAGTATTCTTCACCCCACGCCTCCCTAGACTCACGTTCTTCGTGACAGCAGCCGTTTCGGGTTTAATCTTCCCCTTCCTGTCATGCGTGCTTATGAGATACACGATAAAGCATCTTCCCCCGCGAAGATATCTTGTAATAGGCAGAGAAGAAGAACTCGGCCCAATACTCGAAGAAGTCAAGAAAGCATCGATGGGAAAGATAGAAATCTATTCCTACATGAACCCATCGGTAGCGACTCTGACTGAGGCTATCTCTTTCGAAGAAGTGAAGCCCTTCGATGCGATACTGATAGGCGATCCAAAGCTGGCCAAAGATGTTGAGTATGTTTTGTCGCAACGTTCAGGAGAAGTCGGAGTAGAGTATTTGCCTGCCGTTGTAGAGAGCGCATTGCACAGAATCCCTATGAAGCTGATAGATCTCTTCAGCGACTACTACGACGTTGTTTTTTCGCAGGTTCACATTTCTCATAGAAAGAGAGTTGTGGACTTAGTTATTTCCTCTTTTGCCTTGATAGTTCTTTCTCCCGTCTTTCTGATCTTATGGCTACTAATTGTAATTGAGGATGGGAGACCTGGTATCTTCACTCAAGAGAGAGTTGGATTAAACAACAAGACTTTCAGAATCCACAAGTTCAGATCAATGAGAAAAACCTCAGAGTCAGAAGGATCGAAATACGCGACTCAGCAGGGAGATAATATTACAAGGCTCGGAAGGATAATGAGACCAATAAGGCTTGATGAGATTCCTCAGTTCTATGATATCTTCAAAGGAAGCATGTCATTCATTGGGCCCAGACCGGAGCAGCCAGGATTTGCCGAAGAGCTGGCCTCTGAACTCCCCTATTACAAACTAAGGCACAAACTCAAAACAGGTCTCAGTGGCTGGGCTCAGACCAATTATAAGTATGCTGCTACAATAGAGGAACAGGAGAAGAAGCTTAGCTATGATCTATACTATGTCAAGAATCAATCAACGATGCTCGATCTGCAAATAATCCTGAAAACATTCGAGACAGTTGTATTCAGAAAGAGTGCGAAGTGACTAAAGACAAATCAAATGGCTTAATCAAAGTGGCGGACATATTTAGTAGTGATTGGACTGTGTACCACCAAGGTTTATCGCGGCTAAAAGCTATTAACGGTTTTGATAATATAAGAAACTGGGTGATTACATCACCGGGTCCTTTTTGTAAGAAGCTTTCTGAATCAGGGATTGAGTTGAAAATGGTAAATATGAACCACGAATCCGTGACTCCTCTCAATGACTATCTTGCGGTTAGAAATCTTCGAGATGTTCTTTCTGAAGAATTACCGGATATTGTACACACGCATAATTCAAAAGGTGGGGCAATTGGAAGAATTGCTTCTAAGAAAGCAAGAGTTCCCTTTGTAGTTCATCAAGTTCACGGTTTTTATTACAAGAGATTTACTGGGCTAAAGAGAACTATTTATGACTATTATGAGAGGTTTCTTGCCAACTATTGTGATTTGATTCTTCTCCAGAATCAAGAAGATTTGCAGTCCTGTATCAAGAGAGGATTGAACAAGAAAGCGAGGCTTCTTTACATAGGAAACGGGATAGACCTGAGTGAGTTTTCAGAAACGAGCTCAAAAAGAGAATCACCAAAGACCTATGGTAAGATCAGACTGATATATATAGGCCGAATGGATCGAAACAAGAATCATAAAATGCTTTTTGATGCGCTTAGTTCACTTAAGGGCGAAATCGATTTTTCGTTAGACTTAATCGGAGATGGGCCACTTTTGAAACAAAATACTGATTACGTGAACTCTATCGGTATCTCTGACAGAGTAAAGTTTCATGATTGGATTGACAAGAAGAAAATCCCCGCTTTTCTATCGGAAGCGCATGTGAACATCCTTACTTCTAAGCAGGAAGGGATGCCCAGAGCTGCTATGGAGGCTGCAAGTATGGGAGTTCCAACCATCGGAACGAATGTTGTTGGCACCAGAGATGTCGTTATTGAAGGAAAGACAGGTTTTCTGGTTCCTCTCAGTGATTATAAGGGGTTAGCTTTGCAAATTTCTAATCTATATAATGATGTTGATTTGTGGGAAAGAACAAGTAAATCGTGTTATGAATATGCTTTATCAAATTTCGATGAAAGAATCATTATAAAAAGACTAGTGAAAATCTATCGTTCAATTAAGAATGGAACAATAAACGAGTTGGTTTCCAAATTAGATGGTGGTACTGACTGGAATTCAATCTCCTTAGATGAAATTGATATCTCGGATGATAAAAAGAGAATTGTCAGTGAAAGCAGAATTGAGAGGAGATAAGATGAGCCTGTACGAAAAAATAGTAAATCGCGATGAAAAAATATCCATTATCGGTCTAGGTTACGTCGGCCTTCCTCTGGCAATTTCATTTGCCAGGGTGGCAGATGCTATAGGGTTCGATATTTCTAAAGAGAAGATTCAGAAATACCATGCAGGTATCGACGTAACCAAAGAAGTCGGAGACCAGGCTATCAAAGAAACAACTGCCTTTTTTACTTGGGAAGAGAAGTATCTCAAAGAATGCAAATTCCATATAGTAGCCGTCCCAACACCGATCAACTCGGACAAAACACCAGATCTCAGACCGGTTATCGGAGCTAGTAAGACGGTTGGAAGAAATCTGACAAAAGGCTCTGTCGTAGTGTATGAATCAACGGTCTATCCCGGAGTCACGGAGGAGGTCTGCGTTCCTCTTCTCGAACAGGAATCCGGTTTGAAATGTGGAGTTGATTTCAAAGTCGGCTATTCACCGGAGAGAATTAACCCGGGAGACAAAGTCCACAGGCTTGAAACAATAGTAAAGATAGTCTCCGGTATGGATGAAGAATCTCTTGAAGAGATAGCCAGGGTATATGAAATGGTTGTAAAAGCCGGTGTTTACAGAGCCGAGAGTATAAAGGTTGCCGAGGCTGCAAAAGTCATCGAAAACTCCCAGAGAGATATCAATATAGCCTTTATGAATGAACTGTCTATCATGTTCGATAAAATGGGAATAGATACAAAGGCAGTTCTCAAAGCAGCGGGGACAAAGTGGAACTTTCTCAATTTCTTTCCGGGTCTTGTCGGAGGCCACTGTATAGGAGTAGATCCTTATTACCTAACATACCGTGCGGAACAGATAGGTTATCACTCCCAGATAATACTGGCAGGAAGAAAGATAAACGACGACATGGGCAAGTATGTAGCTGAGAACACGGTAAAAAAGATGATAAAGGCAGACAAACAGATAAAGGGCTCGAAAGTCGGTATCTTTGGAGTCACTTTCAAGGAGAACTGCCCCGATACGAGAAACACGAAAGTCATCGATATCATCAGAGAGCTCGAAGAGTATGGGATAGAGGTACAGATAGTTGATCCTGTAGCCGATAAAGAAGAACTCTGGCATGAGTACGGCCTGAAGCTAAGCGGAATGGAAGATATAAAGAATGTAGATGCTCTCATATTCGCAGTCTCTCACGACGAATTCAAATCTTTGACACTGGAACACTTGAAGGATCTGTACAATAACAATAAACACGTCCTTATAGATGTCAAGGGTCTTTTTGACAGAAAAGAGGCCGAAGAGATGAACTACATTTACTGGAGACTATGATGGCGGAAAACAACAGCGAAAAGAAGACCACCTATCTGGTTACCGGAGCGGCCGGTTTCATAGGCTCGCACCTCGTTGAAAGGCTCCTGAAGGACGGAGAAAAAGTCAGAGCCGTAGATAATCTATCAACGGGCAGATTCAAGAACATAGAGCCTTTCATTGACGGGATAGAGTTCATCCTGGGTGATCTTTCCGATTACAAGATTGCTGAGCAAGCGGTAGATGGTGTTGACTATGTTCTTCATCAGGCGGCTGTGCCTTCGGTCCCAAGATCGGTGAAAGACCCGATTAGAACGAACAACAGCATTGTAACCGCTACTCTCAACCTCTTTGAAGCCGCCAGAAAGGCGAGAGTAAAACGAATAGTCCAGGCTTCCTCCTCTTCCGTTTATGGCGACTCTCCGACTTTGCCAAAAGTGGAGACAATGCCTGCAAACCCTAAATCGCCTTATGCGGTGGCAAAGTACGCACAGGAGACTTATGGAAGAGTCTTCTCTCAGCTTTACGGGATGAGCATAGTATCTCTCAGATACTTCAACGTATTCGGCCCGAGACAGGATCCTCACTCAGAATACTCAGCCGTTATACCGAAGTTCATCTCTCTCATGCTTCAGGGGAAGAGACCAACTATATACGGAGACGGAGAAACAACCAGAGACTTCACATATATTGACAATGTAGTGAATGCGAATCTGATTGCCTGCAAATCAACCAAAGCCATAGATGGAGAACATATAAACATAGCCTGTGGCAGTAGAATAAGCCTCAAAGAACTTGTTGGTATAATTGCTAATATACTTGGAAAGAAAATAGAACCGAAGTTTGCCCCAGAAAGACCGGGAGACGTGAAGCACTCGCTTGCGGATATCGCGAAAGCGAGAGAATTGATTGATTACGTTCCCATTATTACGCTTAAGAAAGGTATCGAAATACATTTGGTCTCCATGATTTGAGCATTCGTCCTTAATCATTAGCCAAGTTATAAGCCTCTGTGCATAAATTGGGATTTCGAAACATACTTTTTGTTAATGAAACTACAGTGACACAATATCTATAGGAGTAAGTAGTTCTACGAAGTAATTGACCTGATTTGAGCTGGATCCAAATAGATTAGAGTTAGACAACGAGACATAATCTGCGTTAGTTCTGTATCTCGAATATGCTTTTAGGTGAAAAAAATGCGTGCGGAAAACCAAGGTAAGACACATTTAGTTAGTGTAGTTATTCCAACGTTTGGTCGCCCAGAAAAATTGAGGAGAGCTGTTTCTTCAGTTCTGTCTCAGACCTACAAAAACGTGGAAATTATTGTAGTAGACGACAATAATCCGGATTCTCCGCATAGGGTTGAAACCGAAGCAGTGATGAGAGAATTTTGCATACTTGATAATGTTGTTTACTTGCAGCACGAAACAAACAAAAATGGCTCTGCTGCGCGAAATACAGGCTTCAAAGCTTCAAAGGGTAAGTACGTAATGTTCCTTGATGATGACGATGAATTCTTACCTAAGAAGATTGAGGCACAAGTTGAGTGTCTTAGCAGGCTCGATAATAGTTGGGGAGCATGCTATACAAGATACTTGCGAAAACAAAATGGCAAGATAGTTGCTCGAGGGGCTGAAACAAGGCAGGGTCATCTGTTACGCGAAGTGATGATGCGCAATATATTTGTGCACGCAGGGAGCAACCTGATGATTCGAAGATCGATTATTGAAGAAATTGGTGGGTTTGATGAATCTTTTTTGAGAAATCAGGATCTTGAGTTCTTATGTAGGATTCTTAGGAACTATAAACTAGCGTATGTTGATGAACTGGGGCTTATTGTGAATGTTCATAAAGGAACAGGAGAAGATAGAGATTTTGAAAGGATCACTGCAGACTTTCTTGGGAAGTTCTCAGGACAGATAACTCAGCTTCCTGAAAAAGATCAGAGAAGAATTCTCACAATGATTAACCTGCAGTTGATCAGATACTATTTTTCGACCAAAGGCAAGCGAAAGAAAGCCTTCGAGTTGATTAGACGAGAGAGAATTTCACTGCTTTTGCTAGCAAGGTATTTTCTTTATTCTCTGAAGCGAAGAATCACAAGAAGAGTATATGGATTCAATATCTGACTCGGTAATCGGGATTTGTGATTAAAGGCCAGTAGCTTCAGTATTTCAATGTTGGCAAATAGGATATTTTAAGGTTATGAGGAGCGGATTAATTTCGTGATAATGAATTCGTTGATATGTGAAAAGGTGAAGTGTTTCACATTTGAGAGGTGCGACTTGAGGATTCATTTGAGAAATTGAATGCGTACATTATTATCCTGTATCCAAAAGAAGTCGTTAGTTGGAAATTCTTCGGTTTAACTAGCAAGCATAGAAATCCAGACAGTATGGATTTTACTATTTCTTTTGACTACGAGTTACTCAGGAGGGCGAAGTGGGGAAATCTGCTGCACAAAGTCAGTTCCAGAGCGATGATGCTGCCTGTATGGGTCATAGTCATATTTCAGGCATTTCACATACGATCCTCTTGTTTATTGTTATTTTATCCATCATTAAGCCTCATCCAAGTGCTGTTTCTCCTTGGATAGCCACATTTGGCATTGACCTGGTGATAATCACTTTGAGTCTTATGGTATTTCTACTGAAGAAAAGGGTTTCGTTTAAGTATAGTCTTGTGAAAGTTGTTGGTTTTCAGCTAACAGGATTGCTTTTACTCTTAATAACTGGATACATCTCAACTTTGGGTATAAGTGGGCATGCAGATTCGGATATAATTCCCAATTTCCTTAGGATGAGCTACTACTTGCTACTGCTAGGGCTCTATTATGAGTCGTTCGCTTCTTACACGCTGAATCGAAATATTATGGACAAAGTCATTAGTATTACTTACCAAGTTAACATAGTTATATGTTTGCTTCAGTTATTCAATCCACCTGTTCTAGGTCCTGCCGTGCGGTATGTTTTTGGAGAAGTGAAGCTAAGAGCATTGGCTACTGGCTATCCACGAGTGTATGGGAGTTTTTTCAATGCTAATTGGTTCGGTGTCTATCTTGTTTTTCTTATTGCCTGGTGGATTACATCATACGAAACTGACAAATCATTTAAACGCGCTAGACTTTTTTTTCGGATTTTGAGTTGTATGGCACTTATCATTCTCACCGGTTCAAGAACGGCACTCTTGGGAGCAATAATTGTACTGCTCTGTTATACACTTCTCATGAAGAAATTCAAGTTACTGGTTGTCTTGACAGGAATTGGGTATGGTTCAATGAGAATCCTAGATGGTGTAGCTGCCAGTAACATGGGTATAGCGAGGTCTGCTGCAAGATTTACTGCCTTGTTTGAAAGCTTTGGGGAACAAAGTCTAGCGGACATTAGCAGTTTTGCGGGGAGAACTGCAGCATGGCAAATTGCGCTTGAAGAAATGAGAGAGATCAGTGGAGCTTTTGCATTTGGTATTGGGGGATACAAGACAGCTGATAGCACGTATATTAAGTTTCTTGTTATGTCTGGCGTACTAGGAATAGTAAGTTTTGTCTGTGTGTTTGTTGTGCCCACTTTAATTGCTTCATTAGGAAAATCAACCTCGCAGGCACGGGTCCTTTTGTTGTTCGGTATTGCCTTATTGGTGATGATGATTACAGCAGAGTTGTTCTTTACTACGCAAGTGATGAATCTATGGATTTTCCTTCTCAGCGCAGCGCTTGCCAAACAGAAAGAATTGTCTGGTAGTGATTTTTGATTGACGCTTTAGTCGAAATCCCGAAGTATTCAATGAATTGAAGAATTCGAAGATCAAAATGATGCCATGTCGTTGGTTTTGGAAGCGTTGTTTGAAGGGCTATATAAGTTATTCCGTTAATTGGTTGATCTCGCGGAATGCATCTAGCTACTCAATGAATCGCAAAGGAGATTCGGGTACTGTGACTGGGTTTGGGTCTTAACCCAGCTATCTTCAAAGAGTTGGGTGATTCTTGCCCTTAGAAGTGGATTTTGATCTCCCGTAAGAAGTAGTTTTGTCCAGGGTCTGTTAATGCCTAGACCTTGTAAAACCATTGAGCTAGGTCTATACCATCCATCACTTTAACAATTCATGATAGAGAGCGAATAAAATGCCTGATCAAATCGCCTAAATCTAAAATTATCACACGCAATCCGAATGTTTCACCGCTGTATTTGACACAAAGAATCATTGGTAAGAAGAAGCAGGAAGGATCTCTCTTCCTTCCTGCCGTTAGGGTGTGTGAGTGGAACAGTTGCAAGCTACATGTTCTGAGTTACAAGTTGTTAGTTGAGAGAAATCGTTGGCTGTTGTCGGTTCTCCATCCTCCCGGAAAGACCCGGCAGTCGCTGAAGAGCCCTCTACCTAGGTATTGATTCTTACTCTTCTTCCATCAGCGTCGCCCTTTCCCAATCGAAGTGAAGGACTGTCTCGCGGTTCACGGGCTTTCCTCTGTCTCTGGAACGATTACCCTCAGCTCTTTTTTCGGCGCATTGTCGTCATAGGAACGCTCGCGATGAAGCATGATTATCGTGTCCGCGCAGGCGTTTATCTCTTCAAAGTCATGGAAGTCCTTCTCTTGAGGAACATTACCGGGATTATCCAGAACCGTCCTCTTCATCTGGCTTCCAAGAATTATCGGAATCTCGAGAAGCAACGAGAGTTCTTTGAACCAGTCGACCTCTCCCTCTCTTTCACAAATCAGCTGCAGGTAATCGACAAAGCAGACATCGAAATTGAACGAGGACTTCTCCTTTTCAATTTCATACGCCACCTCGTCTATCGCCCAGTCTCTAAGATCAAAAAAGAACAGCGGGATTTGGTTCAGCTCCTTTTTCAGGCGCTCCGCGTCGTCATAGTCTCTGAAGTGCCTCGAAATGAATCTTTCCTTTAGCTCTAGCGTACTTCTATCAAGTATTATGTATGCGGTCCTTATTCCATCCCTCGCGAACCTGTAGGCCATGTTCAGCATTAGCGTAGTCTTTCCCTGAGAGGGCCTCGAACCTATTACGATAAGGTCCGTTTCTCTCATAGGTTGAAGAATATCGTTCAGTTTCTCTATCGGCCACCTGTATTCAGACATTTAATTCACCTCCATTAGAAATAGTTGTCCGTCAACGGTTCGCCGTTCTCCGAAAGAGCAATAAATGGCCCAACCGCTCTTTTGTCATCGCTGTGAACCTCTTGCCAGGAGACGCTGATCGCTTGGAAGAGCAAGGCAACAAGAAGAACAAGATCCCGTGCAGAGGCGCTGAACAGGAGATCCCAAACAGAAGCATTTTGGGGCAGGCTTTCAGGGCAGGCTCTACGGCATGACAGAATGAGGACATTCAGGGATGATTATGTTTCTTACTTTTCGTCATTCTGACAAAGCTTCTGGTCAGAATCTGATTCTGATCTTGTTGCCGAACTGATACTAATTACTAAGCGATGAAGTACGAATGCTCTTCGCAGCGAATAGCGGTCAGCGAAAAGCGTGTTTTCTTTCCCTAACGCCCTTCATCATTCATCCGATCTCCTGGCATTCTGCTGTTCCTTCGCTCCTTTCCTGCTGTGGAAATACTTCATAGATTTCTTCGTCCATTCCATGATCTCTTCATTTACTTCGTAGATATCGTTCAGCTCCTCAGCATCTCCGATCTCTTCAGCGTAAGCCTCTGTTATCTTTCCTCTCAGGGTCGCTTCATAGCGCCGGACATCCAGAAGTGCCGCAGCGCGAAACATCTTAATGCTCTCTTCGACCTTGTCTATCTTCTTCAGCGCTTTGGCAACAAGAAGGTAATTCTCCGCCTCGAAAGGATCGAGAAGCAGCGCTCTCTGAAGCCATGCAAGGGCGTCAAGCGGTCTGTTCAGTTCGAGGTAAAGCTCGCTCATTTCCCTCAAAGTGTTGCGGTCGTCGTTATCATATGAGAGGGCTAGCCTGTACATCATCTCGCTCTTGTTCGGAAGGTTCAGCTTCCTGTATACTCTTGCGAGATCCTTCACGCTTCTCATATCGTCGGGCCATCTCCTGTAGCATTCCTCGAAGAGCCTTTTCGCTATATGGAGATCACCGAAATCTTCGGCTATCCTGCCGAGCACCAGATATTCGCTGTCATATTTGAACTCGTCCAGCGGCTCTTCTTCGAGTTCCCAGTTAGGATCCTCTTTCAATCCTATTTCCGTTATCGTCTTTAGATAAAGCTCCTTCGCCTTTTCCGTTTCTTCTAGAAACTGGTGCCTTCTTATTTCGTTCAGTCTCATAATCATCATCATGTTTTTCACCTCTCTTATCTTTTCTACTCTCGAATTTCACTTAGATCAAAGCCGAGCCTCGGTGCTCTCTTCTTCCAATTCATCATTTAATGAGTCTTCATCCGCTAGATTATTTGAAGACGAGAGCAATTCTCTCTGCATATGGAGAATCTCTCCAAAGGAGATTCCTTCGTGGTGTCCATTCTTCCTTTCGGCTTCGAGCCTGTCGGCGTTCTTTCGTATTAACTCGACGGCTTCGATCAGATCCTCTGTCTTGGAGGAATCTCCAAGGTTGTCATATATT
>Ga0209408_1001976_pt1 | contig 12115 bp, 6 predicted proteins | sample AD_UKC107_MetaG_FD_184422 | JGI IMG/M metagenome (GOLD analysis project Ga0209408, IMG submission 184422) | Active sludge microbial communities of municipal wastewater-treating anaerobic digesters from Hong Kong - AD_UKC107_MetaG (SPAdes)... | ecosystem: Engineered > Bioreactor > Anaerobic >... | reverse complement strand
CCACCGACACCACCGGAGAACCCCTTGGCAGAAGATGAGGAAACGGTCTGAACGGCCACGTTTCTCACCGCTCTCATGTTACTTCCCAGCATATAGCCGTAAGCACCGTACATCATGCCATGATTGCTCTGTCTCTCCCACTGCTCTCTCGGAACAATCTCCTTCAAGGCCTTTTCAACGGTATCCGCACAACCGAGTGCCGTTGCATAGACGAGATATTCCTCCCAGAGGATGATGGATTCTGGCGGATACTGCTTGATCATCGAGATTTCCTCGAGGAATTTCTTAAAGTTCATCCATTTTCTGTAATAGGTGAGTCCCTCTTCACTCCACTTTCCGAACACATCCTTCGGCAGGAACAGGATGATGGCTCCCGTTACGAGGAAGAATCCCGAATAAACCAGAGCCCATCCGAGCAGATCGGGGGTCGGACTCATCGTCATGAACGGTATCAGTCCCAGTCCGCACAGCCCCATAACGATGGCTATCAGAACGGCAAAGGCGTAACCGGTCGTGTTGAAATATTTTCGGGCCCTGACCGTATCTTTCACGAGACTCTGATAGGTATCGTATTTCTGATTGAATTGCTTGGCCCGCGATTCCTTTTTTCTCAGATATTTTTCAAGTTCTTTAAAATCGAGTACACTTTCATCGGCATATCCCTTCAGAAAATCAAAGAAATAGGCCTCACTCGGTGAAAGATCGCTGCCGGCCTCCTGTTTTTTAAAACGAATCGTGTCTGTCTTCGGTTTATTCTTGACCATCCCGTCGACAAATTCTATGTAATCCTTTCTGTAAAGGTTCATCATCACCGCAGACATGCCATCGTTATCCACATTTCCGACGATGTTGATGACCGCCGAGTTGACGATATCCGGAGAATCCCTTGAGGGAAGTTCTCTCTCGTAGACTCCCTCATACGTGATAGTCGGTTCTTTTCCGAAATAACGGAAGATGACAAAGATCAGAATCAGTAATCCGGCAAACACCACCGGAGGAACGATCAGTCGGATCAGCCTTGTCATCCGGTACGAACTCTCTTCTTTCTCGATGTCCTCCTGCGTCAAGCTGGAATTCACGACGGCATACTTCATTTCGCTGATAGCCGCACGCTGGTCAAATTCGAACCTGACCTCCCCATAGGCGTTGGGGGGCAGCGAACTGACGTTGAAGACGTAGGACTGTCCTTTCAGCGTGTATGCAATCCCCGGATGTGTGTATACATCCGTCGGCATGAAACCGAGCGGGAAGTTGAAGATGGCCGTCATATCCTTAAGCGGGGCCTCCCACATATCTCCCCAGTACTGTCTCAGGATCTGTGAACAATCCTTTCCGGCTTCGACAACACCGGCGGCATCATACGTCACATGAAGGGTGTATTCCTTCCCCTCCGGATCAATCTCCTGATACGAATTATACGGCGCTATCCAGATACGGGCGTTAAAACTGGTGTTCGTCTTACTCAGATATTCGACATGCGCTTCGGGTTCCTCATCCACCCATATCTTCACGTTGCTCATCTGTACATAGCGCCCCTGAGGAATTGTCCTCGTCAAACCCCTGAACGGTTTTCTCATCTTATAATGATAGATCTCATGAACCTTGACCAGCCCGTCCTCCTGAAGGGTCTGTTCAACTCGGGCGGATTCTATCGCATATTTTGAGGAAAGAAAATAACTGAGATAACTCCCCCTCTCCATGATTTCACCGGCAACAAACTGAACTACGAAAAACAGGATGATACCCACTACAATTGCCGCAATGACACGACCGATATTTTTCATCATTAACCCTCCATTCTGATGTTTAAACCGTGAAGAAAACAAATACTTTTTAACATAACTTGATAAAACCACGATCAGATTTTTCAGGATGTTTAAAACTCAAAAACCTATCCTTTTTACTGTTGATTATACCAACATCACAAGCTTTAAACAAGATACCGTTCATTAAATCTTTTTATTCAACGGGTTTCAGACGTTTCAACATTAATTATTCACTTTACGAATTTTTTTATTTTCCCCTGTACTGAATGTATACATCAACTTTCAGGCGTTTTCGACCTGTTTTTTGTTGACTTAATTATTGTACTATGTTTTTAATATATAAGTATATATCTATATTCTGAACGTCTAAAATAAAAATAGAAGAAATCAATCTTGATTCCGTCTCTATACCCATAGTGGGTATAAATCAAAAGGGGGTTATGTGTTGGGTGGTTTGGAAGGCAGTATACAGATGACCGCAACGGTCAGTTTCATAGCAGCATTCACAGGGGGGATTCTCAGTTTCTTTTCTCCCTGTATCTTTCCCGTTTTACCCGGATACATCGGTTTTCTCATGGGAGATACAAAATCTCCATTGACAAAGTTTCTCAAGGCAATCGGTTTTGTCATCGGATTGAGTATCGTCTTTACGGCACTCGGAGCCTTGTCGGGACTGATAGGATCCGCCTTGTCCGATTTTCAGCAATGGATTTCTATCATCGGCGGAGCCTTTATCGTCATTCTCGGATTGTCCTATATTGGTTGGATCAAATTGCCGAGTTTCAACGTGATGAGAAGAAACAACAGTCAGAAAAAGGCAACGGGATTCTGGAGTGCCATGATTCTTGGAATACTCATCTCATTTGTCTGGGTTCCCTGCGTTAGTCCGGTTCTCGGGTCTATTCTCGTTATAGCGGCAAATTCAACAAGTATTCTGAGGGGAACGGCACTGCTCGGTGTCTATTCGCTCGGAATGGGGATCCCCCTGCTGCTTCTCGCGATGTTTGTCGGTTTTGTCTACCGGATGATGCCGAAACTGATGAGGCATGAACGGCTGCTGAAAAGAATAGGCGGCATTATGCTGATTGTTGTTGGGATTCTGATGATGACCGGAACACTGAATACACTTCAGATTGCCTGATTTAAGAGAGCTGATCTTAACAAGATCAGCTTTTTATCCTTATTTACCAGGTTGTTGTAGAAATACTGTCAAATAAAGACTATATATAACCTTTCTAAAAGATGAAAGGTATAGATGGCTTTGCTTGTTTTTATGAGAGCCTACGTTATAAATCGATGTGGAAAGTTTTCTATCCTGCCTTTTTAACGCTCTTCATGAGTCATTCAGTGGATCATGACAGAACTATTTCGATAAATCCCATCCGGAAATATTGATAAATTTGATATAATAATCATAAATGTTTAAAAATAATTCAAAAGATGGGATGGTACAGTTGAGGAAAACCCTTTTATCGTATATCAGAGAGCTATTTATCAATCAACCGGAAATAGGCAGTAAAGATTTTAAACAGTTCATTCTGAAGAAGAATTATGAAAAATTTTTATTGCTGATCCTGTTTGCGATCATCATCTCCTTTATCATGCTTGTCTTTTCTGAAATTTCCGGTGATGATCGTCGGATAACCCTGGCCAATTCCTCTCTGCTGATCTTTTCAATCATCTGGCTTCTGCCGATGTTCATAAAAAAGAACCAAAAGATATCGGACTGGTTGTTCTTTATTCCCATCTGTGCCCTGCTTGCCTATGTCAGTTATCTGCTCGGGAATTTCTCCTATCGAAGCGAGTTCTTCTCAACCTATTCAACCTCCATGTTTATTATCGCGGTAATCTATACCACCTCATGGCAGAAGACGCTGCTGCTCTTTTCAGGCAGTATGATCTACCTGTACTTTTTTACCCATTATGTGCAGAGTGGTCCCCTTTCCTATTCGAGTGTCAATAGTATCACCGTGTTCAACATTCTGTTCACGGCCTGGTTTGTATCGAGGATCGTTTACCTTTCTACCCGTAAAGAATATGAAAACAAGGTAAGAATACAGAATGCGATGAGAGAACTTGAAAAAGAGAACAACAGAAATTTGAAGATAGTGAACGAACTTCAGGACTTAAAGATAGAACTGGAAGATATCATAAAGGATCGAACGAAGGAACTGCAGAATGAAAAGTCAAAGGCGGAAATGTCGGATAAGACCAAATCGTTGTTTTTAACGAATATGAGTCATGAAATAAGAACGCCCCTTTCCGGAATTATCGGAACGCTCGAAATGCTCAACAATAAGAATGTCAGTGAAGAGGAAAAAAAATCATTGCTTGAAATGGCCGTTGAGTCCACTCAGCAATTAAACGGGATAGTGGATGATATCCTGGAAATAGGTTCTCTGAGGTCGGGAAGATATGAGGTTGTCAATGAGTTATTTGATCCGGTTGAACTATTCATGGATTCTATAGGCCATTTTAAGATAAAAGCCTTATCAAAGGGTCTTAAATTTACCGTCAAGGCAGATGAGTTTGAAGAGGGACTCTGTGCTGTCAGTGATCCAAAACGTATAAAACTGGTATTGGACAATGTGATAGGAAATGCGGTTAAATTTACCGATAAGGGGTACGTCTTCTGTTCCATGTCCTTTAAGACTGAGAAGGAAAAGACCTTTATTATTTTCAGAATAGAAGATTCGGGAATCGGGATTAATAAGGAGATACAGGAAAGTCTGTTTGAATTCTTTTCCAGTGAGGGGAAGGAATTCGGCAATACCCAGATTACCCCCGGTCTCGGTCTGACACTGACCCGGGAATATATTCGAAAACTAGAGGGAAAGATCAGTCTTGAAAGCAATAAAGATAAGGGAACCGTCTTTACAATCGTCGTTCCCGTTGATACGGCTTCGGGGAAAAAGATGGAACGTGAGAAAAAAGATTCGGTTGTCATCGGCGATATCAAAAGCGTGCTGATCGTTGAAGACAATCGAATAAATCGATTTTTACTGAAAAAAATTCTTGAGGAGAAACATTATGAGGTAATAGAGGCGGAAAATGGGGAAATTGCGGTGGAGGAATATATAAAATACGATATTGATGCAGTTCTCATGGATATTCAGATGCCGGTGATGGACGGGTATACGGCCCTGGCCAAGATGAGGAAACTCGTCAGTTATAAATATATTCCCGTTATAGCCATTACCGGATATGCCTCTTCCGATGATAAAAATGATATTATAAAGAGTGGTTTTGACGCTTATTTGCCAAAACCGTTTGATAAAAAGAATCTTCTTGACCTGTTGGAAGATTTAAAAAACAGAGGGGGAAAAAATGGAGATTAACATTGACAGAATTGCAGATCAGATCAGAGAGTTGTGTCTGATTCCGAGTCCAACCGGCTTTACCGGTACTATTACCGATCATCTGATCGCCTTGTTTGAAGACATGGGTTATCACCCGGTGAAGACCCAAAAGGGTGCCGTGAGAGTCTGTCTTGGGGGAGAGGGAAATCCACTCCTGCTTTCAGCACATATCGATACACTTGGGGCGATGGTTCGAGCCATCAAACCCAATGGGAGACTCAGACTGACAAAACTTGGCGGATATCCTGAAAATAACATTGAAGGGGAAAATTGCGTTGTTCATACGAGAACCGGCAAGATCTATTCCGGAACGATACAGCTTATTCATTCTTCTACGCATGTTTACAGGGACATCAACAAGATGGAAAGAAACGATGCAAATGTAGAGGTGATTCTCGATGAATGTGTCAGTTCCAAGGAAGAGGTTAAAAAACTGGGGATCTCAGCGGGGGATATTATTTCACTGGATCCGAGAACGGTAATCACGGAATCCGGTTTTATCAAAAGCAGACATCTCGATGACAAGGCGAGTGCGGCCATCCTGATAGAGTTGGCAAGAATAATCAAGGAGGATGCGATAGAACTCGACAGACGGGTGGACATCTTTTTCACGAATTATGAGGAAGTTGGACACGGGGCTTCAGCCGGTATTCCTGAGGATATCACCGAGATGATTGCCGTGGATATGGGATGTGTCGGCGATGATCTCGAAGCGGATGAGCTCGTTGTTTCCATCTGTGCCAAGGATTCCAGCGGTCCGTACGATTATGACCTGACAACGGCACTGATCAACGTTGCAAAGGAAAATGAACTGGATTATGCGGTTGATATTTATCCTTATTACGGTTCGGATGCCGGCGCGGCACTGCGTTCGGGTATGGATGCAAAGTTTGCCCTGATTGGACCGGGCGTTGCCTCATCACACGGATATGAGAGGACGCACAAGAATGGTGTGGAAAATACTTTGAAAATTATTCTTGGGTATATCATAAAATAATTTGTCTTTATAAAACTGTTAACCGAATCGTTTAACATAAAAATACAAAATTTACTTGACAATGCGAACAGTTTCTGATAAAATCGGTTCGTAATACAAAATTTATTGAAAGGTGGCGAGGATAATGGCAAGAAAGATGACCAACGTAGTATCAATGACCTTTGTTTCATGCATGGATTATCCTCAGGCAGAGGATTTCTCTCCGCGCCTTTTATTTCGAGATGTTTGTGATAGATAGGTTTCTATTATAAAGGATTTGAAAAGGCTGTGGTGAGGAATAAAACCGCAGCCTTTTTTTTATCTGAATTTTCTCTGAGGAGGTGAGAATGATGAAGTACAGAAGGGTAGAAATGTTCAATCCGAAGGATCAGAATTATTTCAGCAAATTCAAGCAGGAACAGCTTGAAAAGATGGCGATAAATGGGATTCACCCATTCAGACCGTTTTAATTAAGGAAGATGTGCCATTTGTTCAGGAGTAGTTAAGTAAGATATGTCAGATTTATTAAAGAGAGCGTTTGAAATTGATGTGTTTAGATTACACTAAATTATTGTGAAAGGAGGAATAGTTATGAAACTCAGGAAAAAGAGAGAATTAAGTCCGGAAGAATATCTTGATGAAGTTAAGTTTAATCTGTTGAAGAATATTTCCGAAAGCTCAGGATACAGACCTTGTTAAGAGGAGGTGAGATACAATTATGAATTCATGTAAGACAAATTCGATGAACCTCTGGATCTTTTCCGAAATCAACGCAGGTTGTTCGGTGAAGATAAATGATAAAAGTATAAACAGTAACGAAAATATCAGTATTATCCTATAAGATAATAAAACCAACCGGGGAAAAAAGGGAGTGAGAAACATGGTAAAGAATAAAAGCGGATTTGGAGCAACAATTCAATATATGGGTGATCAGAAAGCAAACACAGGCAGTGCTAATTCATTTGGTCCGGATAAGACCACCTTTGTAAACTTCTGGACCTGACTGTAAAAGGCATTTTCTGATCGTACATTCTGACGAATAGGGGAAGGGTGGCTTTCAGCCACTCTTTTTTTTATAAAAATTTTACGGAGGTGAAAAAAATGAACAGGAACCTGAAGGTTTACCCGATTTTTAGGTTTTTACTGAACATGCTGATCATAGGCCCGATACTCATTCCGTTTTTAAGATGGAAAGGGCTTGATTATTCACAAATCATGCTGCTGCAGACAATTTCTGCACTTTCTGCGATGGTGTTTGAAGTCCCGACCGGTGCAGTTGCCGATAAACTGACCAGAAAACTCTCACTCGTCATCTCTGGATTTATCTTGTCCGCAGCCATACTGATCTATATTCTGGCAGATGGGTTTATTTTTTTCACTGTCTCGGAAGTTTTATTCGGCCTTGGGCTGACATTTTCCAGTGGTGCGGATTCGGCGATTCTGTACGAATCACTTCGTTCACTCGGCAGGGAAAAGGAGTATCAGAAGAGGGAAGGTTCCGCCGCCTCAAACATATTTCTCGGTCAGGCCGTCTTTTCTATCCTGAGTGGTTATCTTTATATGATACATCCGACGATTCCGTTCTGGATCAGCGTCATTTTCCTGGCGTCCGGCTCATTTGCAGCCTTGTTTTTCAAAGAGCCGGACAGAACAAAGAGTCCACACAGATATCTGAAGCATATCTGGATTAGTTTCAGTGAGGCGGTAAAAAAACCGAGAATCCTGTGGCTGTTGTTCTTCGCCGCCCTGTTCGGTTCTCTGATCCGACTTGGTTACTGGCTGTATCAGCCGTATTTTGATCTGGTGTCACTTGAAATTGTTTATTACGGTTATATCTTTGCGGGGATGAACATCATTGCGGCTCTTTCATCCAAATACCTTCTTAAAAGGGTTTCTCATCTCAGACCGAGGCGTGTTCTTCTGAGTCTCGCCTGTCTGATGAGCGTATCCTTTCTGCTTCCCGGATTTCTGAAGGCCTGGTGGCTGATAGGCATCATCTGTCTTCAGCAGTTATTCAGGGGGATGTATCCGGCGACGATGCGTTTTTATGTCAACAATCAGGTGAAGGATGATTTCAGAGCGACGACGATTTCGCTCGTCTCACTGGTTTCCAGTCTGAGTTTTGCGTTAATTTCTCCACTGATAGGAAATGGACTGGATGTCGTCGGGACACAACAGGTTTACAGATGGGTTGGCTATATCAGTGTTGCCGGACTCCTCTTTCTGTTTTTTCTCAGAAGAAGGCAGAAGCAACGTAAAAGAGAGTATATCTGCGAGTCGTCATAGCGTCATCTCAAGAATTTTATGACTGAGAACCCCTCCTTGTATGGCGGGGTTTTTTCGTTTTTAACCCTTGCTCACAATCCATTCTTCCGTGATGAATTTCACGAAGATCGCCGCTATTTCAGGATCAAATTGTTTACCGGCATTTTTCTTGATCTCACTGATGGCGAATTCCCATGACAGACTCTTTCTGTAAGGTCTGTCGCTCGTGATGGCATCAAAGGTGTCGACAATTGCAATGATACGGGACTCTTCCGGTATACGTGTCCCTTTGAGCTTTTCCGGGTAGCCTTCGCCGTCCCATCTTTCATGATGATGCTTTACCGCCTTGACGATATCGTTCAGTTCTTCCGAACTGGCCAGGACCTTTGCTCCGAGTCCTGGATGTCGCCTTAATTTTTCCATTTCCTCGTCGGATAACCTTCCGGGTTTCGTCAATAAGGTTTCTGGGATGAGAATCTTTCCTATATCGTGGACGAGACCGGCCCAATAGATTTTCTGAATATATTCTTTGGAATGTCCCAGCTTTTCAGCGAGTGCGGCACTGAGATTAGCCACGTTTTCCGAGTGTCCCTTGGTGTAGGGATCGTGTAACTCAAGGATCTGTATCATGGCGATGATTAATTCCTTTTGAAATTTTCCCTGCCAGATCATGTACTGCTGCATGCCGAGAAAGGCGGAAGCGACGTTTGAAAAGGAATTCATGAGACGGATGTCATCTTTGGTAAAACGTTTATCACTGTGTTTATCGATATCGAGTATCATGCTCCCAACCTTCTTTTCGCCTATCTTGATCGCAGCAAGCATAGACGATGAAATCGGTTTTGTCGCCTCTTCCATCTTTATGGCGTTATGTCTTTTCATGATGAACTGCTTGTCCTGTTCCACGATTTGATCCACGATCACGGTGTTATCGATATTGACATGTTCGTTCGTCTTCAGATGGATCTCTCTCAGTTTTTCGATATCATGACCGATAGCAGAGATAAATTTCCAGTTGTCCCCTTCGAACAGTGAGATACTGCCATAATCTGCACTCGGGATGATTCTGACGAGTAATTTCAGCGTCGAATCGAGAAAATTATTCCGGTCTTCCTTCGCCGCAAGTGACAACTGAGAGGTTAAAGTGAGTATGCTTTCCATCCCCTGTGCCAGGTAGGCCTTTTCGACGAGAGAGTTCTTCAGCTTCTTATTGACGGCTTCGAGTTCCAGTTCTTTTTTCTGAAGGTTTTTATTCTTTTCAAGCAGTTCAGAATTTTGTTTTGAGATCTGATTGGTGGACGACCGGACCTTTTTCTGCAGTTGAATATTCCACAGGACGATGATGATCGTGATGACCAGAAAGAAGAACACGCCGATGACGATATAATTCCATGGAACTTCGGAGAATTGCTGTATACCGCCCCAACTATCAATAATTTGCTCGATTTCATCTTTGGAAATCTTTGAAAGCCCCTGATTGATAGTTTGTATGAGATGAGAATCTCCCTTTTTAACGGCTGCATAGACGTTGTTTCTGAATAATTCCCTTTCCATTCGTTTAAAGAGTGCGTTTCCGTTGTTTTTTTCCAGATAATAATTTGCCGATGGACCATCCGTGATGAATATGTCTATTTCATTGTTGACAGCTGCCTTGATGAGTTCTTCAGTCGATCTGTATGGTTTGATTTCATCTATAAATCCGTTTTTGAGCAAATAATCATGGGAAAAATCATTTTCCACCACTCCGATATCGAACCCCCTGATATCCGAAAGGCTTTTAACACCGAAGATGTTTTTGTTAAAATAAAGATAGGTCTTTATCTCGTAGAAGGGAATGGAAAAATCGTAGATCTTTTCTCTTTCAGGCGAATAGAAGAGGAGTCCGATCACACGGTTTTCGCCTTCAATCGCGTAATCAAGGATCTCTGAAAAACTCTCAAGTGATCGGTATTCAAGAGGAATCCCCGTCTTTTCAGACCACAACGACCAGATATCGTAAAAGATTCCCTTCGGATTTCCTTCATCATCGACGTATTCGAAGGGATAATAGGATGTTTCCCTCAAGAGGGTGATCTTTTCACTTTCTGATGAAAACAGGGATAATGAAATAAAAAAAAATAAGAGACATAACTGATAGATCTTTTTTTTCATTTTTTCACCTTTAATAATCTATTCTTTCACCGTTGATTATACTATAAAATGATCCAAAGCAAAAAAGCCAGGACCCTTTTCCAACTGGTATCCTGGCTTTTCTGGTAAATTCTAAAGAATTTCGAATCGTTTATAGAGTGCTTTCCATCCCTCGGCCTCTAAAACAGTTCCCGCATACAGTGTTCGTTTATCTTCTGAAAGGATTATTGGTGAATTACCGATGAAGGGTTCTTCGAGATAATCGGCGATCGCGTTGCCCGCTTTCAGGCGATGTTCTTCAAACCACTTGTCCGCTTTCAGCAGCCGTTCGGTCATCCGGATATTCTTGTCATAGATTGCACCGAAATCGGTTATCTCGAATGAGATCCCCCGCGTATTGAGACCGAGAGGTCTTTCACTTCGAATATGACTGCGTTCATCCTTGATATCGTACATACAGGTGAAAAGAACCTTGGCCTCTGTTCTTTCGAGTTGATCACTGACATCAGTCGGAACGTGGATGGCATAGGGCATGATGATGGCTTCATATCCGCTGAAATCGGAATCTCTGAAGATGAAATCCACCGGTTCACCATTTTCATAAAACGGTTTGTAAAGATCAAACAGGGAGAGAAAATAGTCGAAATCCGTTGCCACGCCGTTGATCATATGCATCCACGCAATTTCATAATCAAAGTACATGGCAATCCTCGCTTTGCCTTCCCGTTTTTTAAAGCGCTTCCCGTTCATATTTCTACAGACTTCAAGCCGTTTACTGGTCTTTGGATCGCCATCATAATTCAATATCCCGTTGTGATACTGTTCACTGCCAAACGGAACGGCTCTGTAGCGGAAATAGACGATGTTGTCTGCCCCATGTTCCATGCCGATATCGGAAACCGTTTCCATCCATTTTGCCGGATAATACATATTCCTCTCCTGCCAGTTAACCCTCCCGGGTTGCTGTTCAACGACGGTGAAGGCCTTTCTCTGAAGCGACCACATGAGATCAAAATTCATTGCGGCATACCAGGGTTTGTATTCATTATAGTGATAATAATTGTCAAACGAGATAAAATCGTATTGGGAAGCCATCTTCCGATAGTCTATTTCAAGAAAATTACTCATGAGATTATGGGTGATGGGTTTATCCGAATATTTTTTGATGATATCTATCTGCATCTGTGCAAAACGCATGATGGACTTCGTACTGAACCGGTAAAAATCGAGAAGCTGATGTGGATTTTTCAGGGCATTCGTCTTTTTGGGTGTCTCGATCTGATAAAATTCGTTGTACTGCTGTGACCAGAACACGGTTCCCCAGTCTTCGTTGAGTCTGTCTATCTTCAAATATTTATCTTCAAGATATCTCTGGAAGGATTGATCACATTTTTTACAATAACAGAGTGTCGTGTTCTCACATCCGAATTCATTGTCGATCTGCCAGGCGAAGAGGTTTTCCATTTTCCCGTATCTTTCGGCGAGTTTGTTGACCAGTTTATCCACATAGACTTTGTATATATGACTGTTGTAGCAATAATGTCTTCGACTGCCAAAATTCCGGATATTTCCGTTTTCATCATTCTGCAGGATTTCGGGATGTTTTCGGATCAGCCATG
>Ga0209408_1001975_pt1 | contig 12119 bp, 21 predicted proteins | sample AD_UKC107_MetaG_FD_184422 | JGI IMG/M metagenome (GOLD analysis project Ga0209408, IMG submission 184422) | Active sludge microbial communities of municipal wastewater-treating anaerobic digesters from Hong Kong - AD_UKC107_MetaG (SPAdes)... | ecosystem: Engineered > Bioreactor > Anaerobic >... | reverse complement strand
TGGGGTGCTGACTTGTTACAACTGATCGATAAGTCTGCTCAAAAGATTCGTTTACAAAAACGATATCATCCGCTGTTGCTCTGATTGTCGGTACTCGGATAAGCTAAAACTCGATATATTTACCCATCCTCTTACGCTACGGGACTCCCCTGATCTCATGGTCTATGGAATAGAGTACACGATCGAGTAAACTCGGTCAATCCGGTGAGATATTAAAAATGTAAAACTGTTTGTATGCGGTTACTGCCCGAAGTATTTGTTTATTGGAGTTCACTTTTCGCCCTTTTTCTTCTTCAGGCTTTCTATTGCATTCTTTAGCGATTCTTGATTCCGTTTTTCAACCTCGGCCATAGATTCAGCTAGCTGATTTAGCGTTTCTTCCGTCTGTTCATTCAATTGTTTTATTTTCTCGGCTATAGGGTCGGCCACGCGTTTAAATGCTTCTTCCCTCTGTTTTTGAGCATTGACGGAAGCTTCCACTATTTTTTTTAGCGCTTCTTCATTCTGTTTTTGAGCCGCGGCTATACCTTTCATGGCTTCAGCTATCTGTTTTTGGATTTCCTCTATGAACTTTTCGATGTCTTCCATTCGATTACTCCTCCTGTGCTTACGGGGGCATTTTGTCTTAATGTATATTAATTATTCCCATGTCGATTTTCGATTTTCTCCTTTGTATCCACCCTGCCGAAGGCGAAATGCTAAAATATATCTTTAGTGTATTACCGTGCAGCGAGGGACCAATATGTCTAATATTGAATCAAAAAAGTTGGTTGAGCTCCGAATACCGAGAACAAAGCTAGTCGATGCTCTGAGGCACATATCCAATATTTCAGTATCTTCAGCAATAGGTCTAATAGTAGACAGGGAGGACGAAAATAAGATCCTTGGCCTTAGTTTTGGCAATTTCGTGGAAATAGCTCCTCAGTCTTTCGTGGTCGTATCGTATCCGGTCACCACTGATGAGATGGTAAATTTGACGTCATTTATGGATGATACAGAAGAGTGGCCAGCGTATTTTGTTGCGTCTAATGAACAATTTATAAATTCCATCTGCACGCTACCACCTGTTGACGATGAAGATTCCCTTGATTTGGTCTTATATAATCTCAAGGATGGCGACGCCGTAAAAAGCGAGACTACGGTATTGGGATATCACAACTCATTCGCAAAATCAATTATGGATACCACTGGGTGGGAAGTGAAAGATAACAAGGTCGTTTATTCTAGCGGTAAAGATACCGAAGCGAATTTGCTTAGATTATACACGTAGTTATAAAAGTGTCTCGATCTTCGCTCTTAGATCGAAGGTGTACCTTCGGACCTTGTTATTCCCCGTTCCCATAAGTCGAGCCTGTAACCCTTTCGCCGCCAGTTCCAGACCCCAAATAGCTCGGAGCTTCGCCGTCTAAAGAACCATGGACAAATTTAATGTCCCGATCCCCTCAGAAGGGGGGGGGGCAGCCACCCCCTCCAGCTCCCCGATTTTCATCAACCTGATAAGACCCGGGTCGCTTTTTTTTCCATCCTCCGGTCGCTATAAAATCCGCACTATATTCTCGAAATTTTCCCGCTATATCCCGATACACCGCCAGATGCTTATTTTCGCGAGGATATATAGAACGTCACCTCCAGCCGTGACGCTGGAGGGCATACTTTGTTGACCCGACCGTTCCACATACTCGGTGAATATGGCCTCCCTGTCGCAGTCGCCCTCGATTAACGAGATGATCTTTGCCGCTAAAAGATAGCCACCCACAAAACCGCCACGCCACACCATCTCCACAGGAGGTGGTGGAGGGCTCGAAAGGTTACACTCGGCCATAGTTCAGTGATATTCTCACTGACTTGGATGCAGGATATCACAGAACCAGCTCTGACGGTGGAGCGAGTCGGAGGAGATCGCCAGAAGCCACGAAAAAAGCTCCTCGTTATGCCCTCTCAGGACGGAACGGATCCCGAGCCTAGCCTATTTGGACCTCCAGAAAAGAAGGCGCTTAAAACGTTTCTGAGAGCTTAATTTTAAATCGAGGGATAAAAAGAGAATAATCCTAGGCGGGTCAACACCCATCCATTGCATCATCTACCCACCCGAGATCTCGATTAAAAGCCCTTTTCCGGCATCACTCTATACTCGGTACCTTTTCGAGTCCATGTTATCAACATAATACCGCTCAAATACCGGAAAACGCTGCAAGAATTGTCGTAATAGATTTATTTTGCTACTATTGGATTCTAATCCAGATATAATAGTTTTGATGTTTGAGCGCCCTCCGGCTGCTGAACCACTTATAGAAATTTCTACTTGCTTATCCTGTGTAGCACATATTGAATAAATCGTAGTAGATCTTATAGATTTATCCTGATAAAACGGAACCGGATCTATCATGTGTTGACGCAGAGGGATCATAATTTCCCTGAAAGATTTAATCTTTGCATCAATTTCTTGGAGGAGCTCCATTATCTCCTCGTTTTCTTGTTTATCAATCGATGCTTTTTCGGCCGCTATTTCCAGCTCCTTCTCGGTTCTTCGGGCAATATTTTCTTCATGTATCCTCTTTTTTTCTTCAGCCTTCGTTCTCAGCTCTTCATCCATGATTTTATGTAAGTTAATCCATCCTATTTAATGAGATTGACTCTCCACCCATGCCGCCGCTTCTTTCGGAGACAGGATCTCCATTTCATCCTGTGACCCCTGATAATTCGAACTTCGCACCACATAGTAGCGCCCCTTCTGGCTCAAGTAGAGATATCCATGGTTCCATTGGCTCCCCGTAGCCCTCGATATGTGGTTTGAGCCGTTCCAGTCAGTGGCCTCCTCCCATCGCTTCGCCGCCTTCTCAGTGTCGAGGATCGTACCTTCGGCTCTGAATTTCATCTACTCTACCACCCCGAAAAGCTCTCTCTGCACGCCCTCAGTGAACCGGCCCCCTCCGAGAAGGGGGATTGAGCATACTGTAGGGGAGACTCCAGAGACCTTTCGGGGCGGGGCTGGAAAGAGGCGAGGGACGGCATGACCCACCACTGCGCTATGTGTAGAAACTATCCCAAGAATTATATTCATAAATCAGTATGCAGATAGAGTGCCTTATGCAACAAAAACCGCAAAAATTTAGAGTTGAGGTGTCTCGTGACCTCCATCGTGCCCTGAAGCTCTCGGCGGATCTACACCACCAGGACCTCCGGGATTATGTCGCCCCTCATCTATGGGCCGCCATTGATCCGAGGATACGAGACCTCCTCGACCAAGAATCCGCTGACACTTGGACCAAATGACCTCAGGGCTCACAGGTGGGCACCACAGCAACCAAACCTCAGCCACGAGGCGAACGGCTCCACCATCGCCCCGCTGCTGGGGGATCGGGTACCGGGCCATAGGTCTTAGGGCCTCCCCAGAGATTCCTCCAGGATTCGATCAGATCTTTTTAAATCAATGTCGAATAAAAATAGGTGGTGGTGGGCTTATTCTGTCGCCCTGCCTTCGATCCATTTTTGGACGATACCGGGATAGCCCTCCTCTATATCACCCAACAGTTCTATAACGGCCTCGTCGCTCATCTCATCACCTCAATACTCACTGGATCGATTAAAGGCTGATATTGAAAGCCGTGGTCGCCTTTGTACGGCTTTGAGTGGTCTATTTTCCCCTCGAGGACCTCCTCAGGGATTCCATCGGGGAAGGCCGCACAAGTTAGGGTACCCCTGAATCTCCATACGCACTTCTGACACTGGATATTAATCACCTGAATCTCTCCCATAAGATCCTAAATAGATAGACGCTCTTTTGATGCTATGCACGCCACGCCAGGGACCTCTAAACTACATTCTACGTAGCCGCCGGGCTTCAGAACTTCGTGTCTACATACCATGTCGTTATCTCCTCAGCAGGACCACCGGCCCCGCGTTCCCGGTCACAGGGGGCTCTGCATAGGAGAAACGAGACCATACCCCTGAGACTGTCGGAGCGGGGAGGGAGCCGAATAAGCTCCCTCTTGATGGTCAACTGCCTGTGGTGGCGAGGAACGGCAAAGCCCGCCGCCTTCTCTCTCCGATCCCGTCGTCGTCTCATCCGGCTATGGGTCATGTCCTCGCCTCTTCGGGCTGGTTGAAGCCACGCGCAAAAGAGGAGGGCTTCGGAGCTCTCGCCCTCTCATCAGCTCGGCGTCGGTTCCGCTCATCGATCTGAGCCTTTCTCTCCAGATCCGCCCGAACGGCCTTCATGTGCTTACAGACCCCACCCCGGTATCGATAGGAGGGACAAGAGCACTGATCCCGACGAACCAGATAGTAGCCGTCACCCTTCGAGGTCCTCACGAATGCCACAGGCTCCGAGAAGCCCGCCGCCTCTCCGAAGATCAGCTTGTCGGGGAGCTTATCGTCTCTGTATCTCAGGCCTCGCATCTCGGCGAGGTATCGGACCGCTTCAGGTGCGTTCACGCCTTCGGGGAGAACACTATCTTGCGGTTCAACTGTAGTTATAGTCATTTAATACCACCAATAACCAATAAGTGGTTATTGGCATATAAAGGTTCCCATTGGTAATGGGAACCTATTTAACCTAAAGAATACTATTACCCCACATGCCCAAAACTATGGAGCTAGATGCAACGGTCAAAGTGAGACTACACGGAAGAGTCACCTTGCCCTTATCGATCAGAAACGCGCTCGATATTGAAGACGGCGACACTGTGCATCTCACGGTTAGTAAAGTAATTCCAGAGAACAAAGCCATTGAAAGCAGTCACGAGGACCCTCGTAAGGCCCCCGCGACCGCTTAAAGTCATCTTCGTATTGGTGGTACTAAAATGACAGATAAAACTAGTCAGCCTAAGGGATATGAAGTTACCGCTAGTAACCAGACAATACCCGTAGCATCGCCCGCCCTTCTCCTCGCCGAGGTCCTGGAGAAGCTCACAGCCTTAGAAGAGAAGGATATGCAGAGGGAGGAGAAGCTCGCCACCCTGGAGGAGGAGAACCGCCAGCTTCGGGCCGAGGTCGAATCCCTAAGAGAAGAGAACGCCCTCGAAAGAGCATACGACCGCCAGAGGATCAGCAAGCTCGAAGCCCCGGCCCCAGCCCTTCGAGAGGAGACCGCCGCTGCCCACCTAGACCGCCTTTTCTCAGAAATGAAACGGCTTAGGATGCGTCAAACCACAACGAAAGACGCCGCTCGCCTTCTTGGAGTCAGCAAACCGCTTATGAAAAAGATAAAGCCGCATCTAGCGGATGATTCCCGGTTTGTGGTCCTGAGAGATCCCCATCACAAACAACGCCACCTTATCAGATTAGCTGGAATGTAAAACCGGATAATTATCCGGGTTCGGTTTTCTGGATCTATCGCTAACGGCTAAAAATCGAGGTATCGGATGTAACGGTCATCTGATAAAATATGATATGGTTTAGTCGAAGATATAGATATAAATACAGAGATAGTATATAAACAAAAGAGAAAATCCGCATCTCGTCCTGAAATTCACAAAACCGGAACCGGATAATTACCCAGTTTGTTATCCGTCTACTATCTTTAAAAATTAATCTCGCCGCCGCGACGAAGCGCCATGATGTAGATGTAAACTCTGATCATATATAGTCTCAAGAGCTGTCCTCTAGAGAGGAAAACTTTCAGGATCTATGAGGACCTTAAAATACCGACGCTAAATAAATATAAACGCGAGAGGTGGTGTTTCATCGAAACCCGACGAAACAATATTTGTCGGCGGCATACAGCTTCGTTATGGGGGCAGTCATTGCAAACCTTTTTATTTGTCTTATTGGATATACTCGATTGAGGTGGATTTTTGGTCTCTGAACTGGTGTTATCATTTGTTCCCATTTGTGTTTCCATTATTGCTCTCGTGATTTCTGCATTGAGTCTCAAAATATCACGGGCCTCAGAAAAAGATCGCCAGAGGGAAATCCGAACGGCTATACTCACTGCGCAATTAAACAAGAGAATTATCGATGACAATGGTAACTATGAATTTTCATTGGAGATTATGAATCGAGGAAAAGCCATAGCAAAAAATATCAAAATTTGTATAAATGGCAATCCCGCCGAAGAATATACGAATCTTTTTTTGGGTGCGGCAATGTGGGGCGGATTGGGTGAAAATGGTATCATCAGTGAGTTAGATGCAGGAACGAAAGTCGAATATCCGTTAATGTATAGTATAGGTGATCCAGCCCGAATTGATATTGAATTGCGATGGTCGGATGAGTTAAGGGAGCAGCGTTTTTTCAAAGGGCGATTATTGCCTATTACAGTACGCTAATAAATATTCAGGCTGAGCCGTGTCTCCGTCCCCGCACTTCACCCCTCTAGCTCGCCGCTCTCCACCCCCCCTCGGTCCTCGGCTTCAGCTCGAAGGTATACCGCCGCGCTTTGAAGCTGAAGGATTTTTATGTTGGTGCAACATTAATGCAAGTGGAGGCTGTGGCGTTGGGTAAGCGATATGAAATACTGATAAATAAAAGCCCTCAAAAAACGTTGAAAAAGCTTAAAGACAAGAACGAAAAGGCAGCTCAAATCGTATCGGATCACATACTTGAATTGGAAACCGACCCGTATAAGCCTAGATCGGGAACTGATATCGATCATATTGAGAGTTCTGATCCTCCTAGGTATCGTCTTCGAATAGGCGCTCAGACTAGAGTTGAATATACGATAGATAGCGCCGGTGCTAAGGTCATAATAACGAGAATACAGATAACTAAACGCAGAAACACAGATTATAAGGTGTAAATTCACTTGAGGGGTTTAATTTGAAAGGCTTATATATCAATAAAACGAATTACGTCTCAATGGATTCTGATGAGATCGAATACTTAGACAACGTTATAGATGGGCTAAGTGACGACGAAATTGATGGGATTAACACCGGGTGCAGAGACGACTCTGAGCCTGTCCCATTCAGAGCTTTCGCGAAAGACATCGGCATCAAACTTTAATCACTCATTTTACCGCTCTTCAGCGCCTCCTCGATCTTCGGCTTCAGCTCGAAGGTGTACCGCCGGGCCTGCACTCCATCTCGGCGACACACGACATTTTCGAATCCTGCCTCTCGCATGTCTCTTCCGAGTGGCCGCGATTCCGTCCCGATGGCATCGGCGACCTCTTGGACGGTAGGCTCCCGGCCAGCCTCCAGCTCCGCGAGGATGAACCTCTTCGCGAGGGTTACAGGGTCCTCGCGCACATCTTGTGGCACGGCCTGAGCACGTTGTGCCCCATCACTGCGCACGTTTTGTGGCACGCCTTTAGATCTTTGTGCCTCGTTTTTGAGCACATTTTGAGCACGTTGTGCGCTCTTTTTGGGCACGTTTTGTGGCACGTTCTTGGGCGGCGGTTCTGTTGTGCTCACTTTGTGCCCCGATTTGTGCCACGTCTTTTCATGCTCTTGGATAAGGGCCTTCATCCGGTCGACGTTGCCCTCTTCTGGCTTGGTCTTAAAATAGAGGTCGAGGGCCTCCCTCATGACCTTGGAGGGACTTTTTCCAGTGGACTCGATCAGCTTTTGGTGGCGATCTGAGAGCCTGACGGAAGTGTGCCGCATAATGTGCTCATATTGTGAGCACATGGGATAAAAAATGTATGTAGTCTCTCCTCTGAATCAGGTACGAATTGATTCAATGGTGCCGATATATACGGATTTTGACCGTAAAGTCATAGATTTGCAGTTATAATCCATGTTTATAAAAATGGTAGAATTATATTATAAGGAGTCGCCCCCGGTCACATCACCGACAGGGCCACTATTACGCCTCGGAAGTGGTGACTATCCAGCCTTCGGAGTCCACCTTCAAGGGATCAAGGAATCCCTCGGCCCCTCCATAGCCTCGTATCTCCGAACCATCGCCAGCTTTCGATGCACATCACCACAGGGCCGCCTCGGGACGCTAAAATTGAAGCGGTCCGGGGTGTCTCGGAATGTCGCGCTATGGCCCGCTTAAATTAAAGTGGCCCGGAATGGCCCGCTTAAATGGACGCGTTCCGGTATGTCCCGGTATCCGCCGGTATGCGTCGCTATCACTGGTGCCCCCCATCCTCGAGCTCGCACCCGTCATAGCGCCGGCGATCGTACCGCTTTGGGGGGTCTCTGGGGTGGAGCAGGTGCTCCGATTCGGCCACATCGCCCCCCACCGGGCCCCCCTCTGATCACCCCATGCGATGTGCGAATGTGTCGAGGTCGTCGTCATCGGGGATCCAGGGCCACGGCCTCGGTGGGGATGGGATCAAGAGATCACCTCTCGGAGGGCCCCCCTTCTGAGGAGTGGGTCCGACAGCATCACAGGGAGCCCCCCGACGAGGTCCCCCTTTTTGAGGGTCCATGATCCGCCGTTGCCATCTGAGAAGGTGGGGACGTCCTGGAGGGCGAGAAATGTCCTCATCTCAGTCTCGGGCGTTTTGGTGTGATCGAGCCATTCTTTCTCTCGCTCCTTCGCCTCGGCGTTCGTCTCCGAGATGGAGTTGGGGCGATCTGGATCTTCTTTTGGGGCAGATGATTTTTCCAAGTGCCCCACAGAAAACGTTATCGGAGGATGGCGTGGGGCACTTGGGGCACATGGGGCACTAAAATTGAGATAATTCTTCCAAGAGATCTCTCTTGGCGACTTACATGAGGAAATGAAAGAGTACATCTCCTCGATCTCAGAAATTATTATCTTGATTCTATCTGCCCCAAGTGCCCCAAGTGCCCCATTATACTCACTGATATCGATATTACTAGATTCTATCTGCCCCATAAGTGCCCCAGAAGAATTATTATCTGCCCCAGAAGAGGAATAGTGAGAGAGTTTGTAGTCAGAGAATACCTCACCGGGGAGCTTGGTGAGGCCTACAAACTCGAAATATCGATAGCTGATGTCTTTATCGCCCGGTCCTGTGGCATGGCTTTTTTTCGTATCGGTGTTAAACTTCTTTTTGATGTAGGCGGTGAGGGCCTTAGCACTGGCTGGAGATGGGACGTTGAAATAGTTGCACCACTCAAGATAGAGCTCGTGGGCCCGGGCAGTGGTGAGCCGCTTAATATTCGCCTCGCCGAGCTCTCCGAACTCTCCGAGCCACTCCTCCGACCTCTCCCCTAAGCATTCCTCGGTGAAGTAGTGTAAATGGTTCCTCTGCCTGTCGAATTCTTCGTCGAGCTCCTCGGCAGTCTTGTAACGGTAGATCTTCCGGGTCTGGATGAGGGAGGGGGCCCTCGCCGCTATGATCCAGGCCACCCCTGAAAGGATCTCATCAGACTTGAAGAGCTCCTCAATCGTCCGATCGATAGGTCGGTCATCGGGTCCATCCCCAAATACATAGGGCCAGTCGAGTTTGAGGGTCCTTCTCTTCCGCCCGAAAGAATCATCGCCGTACTCAAAGGCGTTGTTGGCATCGAGGACGGTCATCAGGTGGGGGGACCCCTTCGCCCTGCCTCCGTACTTAACGTCGGAGTCCATGAACTCCCCGGTGGCGAGCTTCTTCAGGACTGAGTTGGCATCCCTCACCGTCTCGACCTCGGAGACGAGGAGGAGATCGACGTCGAGAAGGTAGCCCGCCCCGAACTTCGACCTCTTCATCTCATCGAGGGTCATAGCTGAGGCCCGATCTTGCGTAACAAAATTGAGGAGGAGCCTCTCAAACATACCCTTACCGTTTTGCCCGGAGCCGATCAAGAGGAGCCACGAATCAAAGGGTATCCTGAGAGCCGTCGCCGTCATCACGTCGATAGCTTGTAAAACGTCGCGGGGATCTTTGAGCGATGAGCATAAATGCCATAATACCCGCCTCCAGTCCCCGCCCTCGGGGTCCCATCGAGCCCCGTACTTGAAGGTAAATTTATGATCTGGCGAGTATTCGAGGAGCTCCCCGGCCTTGAGGTCGAGAACGCCGTTCTGAAGGGGCATAAGGTAGGGTTCGGGCTTGAGATCGATCGTATTAAGCTTGAGCCGAGCCCCCACCCGATCGAGGACCTCACCGAGATTGCCCCTATTGACCCCATCCTCGCATATCGAATAGACAGTATCTTTGATTGCCTCGGCCCCAAAAGGGCGATAGATTTCCCCGTCGAAGTTGTAGATTAGTTCTTTCGAAGGGGTCATGGCGAGGGCCATTTTATCTAAGATTGCCATGGCCGCCATGTGTCGATTAAATACGAATTTCTCGGACTTTGCTTTCTTATCGTAATACGTCTCACCGAAGTCCTCAAGCTTGAGGGCTCGATTCGCCAATAGCCTGCATATTTCAGGCTCGCAGTACTCGGCCAGGGACGGACATCTCATCGCCAACTTACAGGTAAATTTTGATCTGTCGCCCACATCGACGTTATGGGCGACCTCTAAAACGTCCTCATCAGATAGTGGGCTCTTGCATCTTTGATTCCATCTCAAAAGCCTGAGGTGGCCGTCTCTGACGTCGCCGATCTCCTCCCCCTCAAGCCAACTCTCGAAGGGTGATCCCGCCGAGCCCTCGCCCTCGTGGGTTCTATTGAGCCAGCCCTTGAGAAAGATACAGATCGCTTTGAGGGTCTCGGGGGTGTCGCCCATGACCGCGCCGTCCTCCCAGGCACCATCAATGCACGGGGGGAGATAACCAGAGATACCGATCCATTCAAGCTCTCTGTCATCGGTGGAGGTGGTCAATCGGACCGCCTCCTCTCTCGATGGTACCCCACTAGCCCCTCGGCCCTCAGCCCCTCAAATGCCTCAAAGTCCCGCGCCTTCGCCGAAGCTTTCCGAGAAGGCAGATAGTCGGGCTCGCCCCCCGAAGAGGCCGCCAGAAGACCCAAAATATCCCTTTCGAAAGGCTTATACGCTCTAAAAACGACCTTCACTTAAGACAGCCTCCCGATAGTGGCCTCTCCCCTAATTCTGGCCACTCTCTGAGGAGCTCGTCGCCTGAGTTCGTCGCCGCGTAAGGTTTCCCGGCCCCGCGGCCTTTACTTTGTTTTTCGTTCATCCACGTCATCCCTGTGTCGATCGCCTCAGCCCATCCGCTATGAAATTTCGGGCAACGCTCGCAATGGATTCCCGGCGTTCTATTGCAATTTCTTCAAGTTGATCTAAGTCTGCGCTAGCGATACGAACGGTCAGCGCATCGTTGAGCCTATTCTTATCACGCCGTCTCATAATACATCTCAATACATTACACCCGTATATATAGATGCCGTCATGATGTACAGATACCAAAAGCGTTATTAACTTTGGGTACAACCCCTATAATATGAAGCACAAAAAACGGGATATGCTATTAACCGACCATCAGAGAGACGTTCTAAAAGGTATCGAAAAAGTCACCGACACCGCTGGCCGCCAAAACGATAAAATTTGTAGAGATAAACTGGAGATGTATCTAAATTCGGCTTCAGATGCTTTGCTAATATTAGATATGCTCCCACAACTTACAGCATACATCAAAGAGGAAGATAGAAAGAAATTTTACGATATTCAGCACCTTCATCAACTCCTCTTAGTTGTCGAAAAGCTGATCTCCCTTATCGATCCGGCCCCGATTAAGCCAAAACGATTTGATAAGACCAGAACCCTCGAAGCCGTAAGGGAGTTTTTCCTAGTACCCGAAGAGCCCCTTTATGTCGATAAGCAGCCTGTTAGCCAAATTTTTCTATCGCTTCATCATGACGCCGCCCCGGAAGAGATCGCCACCCATGAAGCCCTTCAGGACCTCGCCGAACAATTAGACCACATATTACACCCTCAGCGGGTCCGGTCATCTCTCTCAGTGGCGGAACTTATCGCCGAAGCCGAGACGAGATACCCAGGTTTCAAACTCAGGATCGACTCTATGACCGGGTGGATCCCTTCAGAGGGGGAGGAGGAGATCACCCCGGACCCGGAGGGGTGATTCTGGCCCTCACCTCCATATCCTCGATTATGTATCGGGTCTAATTCACTGGTATTATTCGCCGCTAGTCACCCATCACGTCCCTCTAGGTTACATAAGAAGTGGGGAGTTAAAGCAAAATAGATTCTACTGTAGGTATGCCACATGATAGGCCCATGGGGTGCTGACTTGTTACAACTGATCGATAAGTCTGCTCAAAAGATTCGTTTACAAAAACGATATCATCCGCTGTTGCTCTGATTGTCGGTACTCGGATAAGCTAAAACTCGATATATTTACCCAT
>Ga0209408_1001972_pt1 | contig 12129 bp, 8 predicted proteins | sample AD_UKC107_MetaG_FD_184422 | JGI IMG/M metagenome (GOLD analysis project Ga0209408, IMG submission 184422) | Active sludge microbial communities of municipal wastewater-treating anaerobic digesters from Hong Kong - AD_UKC107_MetaG (SPAdes)... | ecosystem: Engineered > Bioreactor > Anaerobic >... | reverse complement strand
GGAGCTGTTGAGTAGAAATTTCACTCTTCGCTGCTGAGCATATTGTCATAAATTCACCGGCTACACAATCTGTAACCCGATCTGAAATATCAGAGATAATGCAGTAAATAAACTGCTCAGAGTTTACTGTTTTTTTAAGAAGATTAATACCGAAAGTAACAGCACGTCCCATCGAATCGAAAGTCGGAAACATAATAGACTTCCGGAGTGTATGATTATCTGAATTGAGTATACCGTTAAAATATCCAAGCGCTGTTGTTTCAACTTCATCCGGCTTAAGTGAGGATCTGTATATATCCTTTATGGCATTCCAGATATACTTATTCAGAACTTTTTCGGAAGGGATACCTGTCATGTTATGTACTGTATTATTCCAGAGTTTTATTTTCCCCTCTGAATCAATAATAAGTATTCCATCACTTATGAATGACGAAATTTCAGTCATAAAACCGAGAATGTTTTCTGTGGTGTCTGGTGAAATATTATCTTTTAAATTCATTACAGGTAACTTTGAAATTTCATTCTCTGCTTCCTGCTTCCCGGTGAGATTTATATCTTTTTATAAAATAACAAATAATAGAGTTAAATCAAGCATTATTTATCAGCTGAACCTATTCAATTTTATACTTATATTTTTTATCAGAATATTTATATAATTTAACTTTGTGACTATGTAGTCGCATAGTTACCGGTAATTGTTCAAAAATTTATATTATTACACTATAAGTGTGTATAAAAAAAATATAAAAATAAACAAAAATGATGTAAATGTATTGATTTTACTGATGGAAATGATAACAAATGGTTAAATATATAAAAAGTGAGGTAAGCAAAATGAAATTTGAGGAATTGAAACATGTCATTGAAAGCGATTTAAGGCTCAGCATTGAAAGATCAAACGGGCTCACCGTATTTTCAAAAGAGAGTTCTGCGTTTGAGAACTGGCTTCATGTAGAAGCTGCAGGTGCACTTTCAAAAGGTATATCCGGTAAAAGCAGAATTGTTCCTGAAGCAGTTATCAATGTAAGCGGAAAAGATGTTGAAGTAGATCTCCTTGTTGAAAATGAGTGGGCAATAGAGCTCAGAGTAATAGGCGAAAATGAAAAGATTGCTGGAGCTCAAACTGTTAAAACACTTAAAGAAGATATTGAAAAGCTCAAAGCAATTAAAAAAGGTTACTCAGAAAAAAACATAAAACTGAATACCGCAGTTGCTTGTTTTGTACTACCTTCTGAAGATAAAGCATATATTCATGAAAATATGCTTTCTGAAGCATTCGGAACAGATAATGCTGTATTTTTTGAAGATAAAAAAAGTTTTTACCTGAACGATAATTCTGTTAAAGGAGCAATATACCTCAGAGAGGTATAAACTTATTTTTATAACGCCCCTTTCGCAAGGGGCGTTTGCTTAAGAACCGGATAATCTATCCGGTTTTTTTATAATATCTTTAAATTATAAACTTCTGTGTCTTATTTAGAGTCAAAAAACTCTTGCAATTATACACACTGTTATATTCAAAATTAAAATATATTACGGTCAGTTTTAAGCATATAAAAGCCGTTAATACCGGGGTGCTGTATAATGAAAAAAAAGATACTTATGGTATATCCTGAATCACCATCGACATTCTGGAGCCTGAAGCATACTCTTAAAATTGTTAATAAAAAAGCTCTTATGCCCCCCCTCGGGCTCATGACTGTAGCTGCAATGCTCCCTCCGCATTATGAAGTTAAGCTTATAGATATGAATGTAAGTGAACTGAGGGATGAGGATATTCTCTGGTCAGATATTGTTTTTCTGTCAGCAATGATAATTCAGAAGGATTCATTCCGCGAGGTAGTAATAAAATGCAACAGGTTGAAAAGGCCGGTTGCAGCAGGGGGGCCTTATCCTACTTCGTCATATAAAACAATTGAAGGTATTGATCATTTTCTTTTAGGTGAAGGTGAATCGATAATAAACAGTTTTATACAGGATTTTGAGAAAGGTGTACCTGCTGAAATTTACTTTTCCGAATTAAAGCCGGATATTAAAAACACACCGGTACCCCGTTTTGATATTATTGATGTAAATGATTACGGTTCAATGCCGCTCCAGTTTTCGAGAGGGTGCCCCTTTAAGTGTGAATTTTGTGATATAATTGAAATGTTCGGCCGTAAGCCAAGGCTTAAATCTGTTACTCAATTTATTGCTGAGCTGAATGCGGTTTATGATACCGGTTTCAGGGGATTGATTTTTATTGTTGATGATAATTTCATAGGCCACAGTGGGGAAGTTGTTAAGCTGCTCAAGGCAATAAAAGAATGGCAGTCTGACCGGTCATATCCGTTTACATTTTTTACAGAAGCAAGCATAAACCTTGCTGCGGATGATGAGATACTTGAGCTTATGGCAGATTGTGCTTTTACAATGGTGTTTATAGGTATTGAGACTCCGGATGTTGAAACTCTTGCAAATATAAATAAGCAGCAGAATGTAAAGCATGATTTACTTGAAAGCGTTAAAACAATACAAAAGAACGGTATTGAAGTAATAGCCGGTTTTATCCTGGGATTTGATACAGATACGGATGATATCTTTGATCGTCAGATAGATTTTATACAGAAAGCAGGGATACCTATGGCAATGATCGGAATTATGCTCGCGCTTCCGGGTACTCAGCTCTACAGAAGACTTGAAAAAGAGGGACGCATTCTCTATGAAACGAGCGGAAATAATACAAATACATTTGATATTAACTTTATACCTGTTATGGAAAAACAAAAAATCGTTGAAGGATATAGCAGGGTTCTGAGAACCCTGTATACTCCTGAAAAATATTTCAAACGATCTCTTCTGCTTATATCAAGGATGCCGGTTAAAGTTTATGGAAAGCGTTCTCTGAGGGGTAATGATGTTAAAGCATTTATTAAATCATTTATCACAATCAGCTTTTCAAAATACTGTTTCAGTTACATAAATTTTCTGCTGAAAGCACTGTTTATTAATCCCCGCAACTTCCCACTTGCGGTGATTATTTCGATAAACGGTTATCACTTCTTTAAAATTACAAAAGATACTCTTCACTTTTCTAAAAAAGAGCAGGCCCTTATTAAATACTCAAAAAATACTGTTTCTGAAAATTATGGATTACAGGAAGAGAATACCTGTATTTAAAAATAATTCTGCTTGAATTTTTTTTTAATTGATATTAAATATCATTAATACCCGGAAGTTTATTAATTACGGATAATTTTATAAACAGTTAAACATTCTGCCTGTATCTGAATCACAGGTCATTAAAAAAGCTGTCTAAACCGTTATTAACAATAATCAACCTCATTCCGGAATATTCGATATTCATGAATTGAAAGGATAATCTACCAATGAATGCAGCCATTATCCGGAGATACTGATGAAACTCCCGGGTTTTTTAACAAAATTATTTATAGCTTCTATCCTGTTATTCATAACATTATTACCTGTATATTCCCAATCACCTGTTCTTACCCTTCAGCAGAATCAAAACAGTTATAAACTTGGCACAAGCCTTGAAATACTTGAAGATAAAGATGGGATCGTTGTAATTCAGGATTTTCTTAAAAAAGATTTTACTGACAGTTTTATCAGGAGTAAAGACGAAGAACCTAAAATGGGATATTCCACATCAACATTCTGGGTCAGATTCCGGGTTGATAATCCTGAGGTTATATCAAAAGAGATGTATCTTGAAATCGCATACCAGCATCTTGATGATATCGAGCTTTATGCGCCGGATAGCAAAAACAAGTATCATTTACATAAGGCTGGTTTTAAGTATAATTTTGAAAACAGGCAGATACAACACAGGAATTTTATTTTTAAAATAAATATAAACCACGGCATTAATACTTACTACGTGAAAATAAAATCTTCCAGTTTGATTAAATTCCCGATGACCCTCCAGACTCCGGAGTATTTTGCTGAAGCTATTGTTCTGGAATACCTGCTGTTAGGATTATATTACGGTATTCTTATTGTAATGGTGTTATATAATCTATTTGTCTTTTTTTCAGTAAGGGATATAAGCTATCTTTATTATATATTGTATATCGTATCATTTATCTTTTTCACACTGGCTCTTACAGGTGTAGGTTTTCAGTATATATGGCCCCATAGTTTATGGTGGGCAAAAATCAGTACGCCTTTTTTTATCTTCATGGGGATATTTTTAATCGGGCAGTTTATCCGCACATTTCTTGATCTGAAAAAACTTGCTCCCGTCGCGGAAGTAATGGTTGTACTCATGATGATATGGTCATTTGCGGGTATGATAATTACACTTAAAATGGACTATTCCTTTGCAACAAGGCTGTCAGCAATAACAACAGTAACTGCTGTTTTTAATTATTTTATCGTCGGCATAATCAGCGCGTTCAAAGGGAACAGAACTGCAAAGTTTTATCTTCTTGCCTGGACATTATATCTCACGGGGTGTTCTCTGCTAGGTCTTCAGTACGCGGGTTATCTGCCGTCAAACTTTATTACACAATACAGTGTACAGATAGGCTCGGCTGCTGAAGTTATTCTTCTTTCATTCGCTCTTGGCGACAGGATAAATATTCTTCAGGAGGAGAAAGAAACAGCGCAGCTGAGAACCATCGAAATTCAGAAAAGTGCTACTGAAAACCTTGAAAGAAAAGTTGCTGAACGTACGCTTGAACTTAACAAAGCTAATGAGCATCTTAAGGAGCTCGATAAAATCAAATCAAACTTTTTTGCTAACATCTCTCATGAGATCCGTACTCCGCTTACACTTATACTATCACCGATTGAGTCTGTTTTACAGGGAGATTACGATGGTAAAATTGATAACAGGTTTTTTGAAAATTTACAGAGAAATGCCATAAAGCTTCTGAAACTTATAAATAACCTTCTGGATTTTTCAAAAATCGAAGCCGGACGGATGAACCTGAAAATACAGGTAATTGATATTGTCAGTTTTATACGTAATTATACTTCTTCAATTCATTCAGCTGCTGAGTCAAAAGGGATATCCATAACTTTCGATAACTGCGCCGGAACTGTTCCGCTTTATATCGATATGGAAAAAATGGATAAAATTGTAATGAATCTTTTTTCGAATTCCCTGAAGTTTACAGATAGAGGCGGATTCATTAAAGTCACAGTAAGGGACGACGATTTTAACTGCTACATCGATTTTGAAGATTCAGGAATAGGAATTCCATCTGATAAGCTTGAATCGATATTCGACCGTTTTTCTCAGGTGGATGCCGGTTCAACCAGGAAATATGAAGGTACAGGAATAGGGCTCGCCCTTGCAAAAGAGCTGGTTGAAATGCATGGGGGAGCTGTATCTGTTACCAGCAGATTTATTGATGATTCTCCTGCTAATCATGGTACAGTTTTTACTGTAAAAATTCCGAAAGGGAAAGAACACTTAAGTGGTAATGAAAATTTTCAGTTTATAGAAAGCGTTGAACTTGAAGAATCTGTTTCGGATTACCGTTTTTTCGGCATGAGGGAAATGTCCGATCTGAAACAGGAAAAAAACACTGAACAGCAGGAAGCAGTACACGGTCAGAACTCTAATGCAGATATTCTTATAGTTGAAGATAATCCCGATATGCAGCATTTTCTTAAATTCCTGCTGCAGAAATATTACAGGGTGCATATTGCTGAAAATGGAGAAGTAGGTTTGAAAACAGCGCATCATCTGAGACCGGCACTGATTATATCGGATGTAATGATGCCTGTAATGAACGGCTACGAAATGACAAGGAGAATTAAAGAGGACAAACTGCTTCAGCGTACTCCTGTAATAATGCTTACAGCAAAATCTGATATATCAAGTAAAATTGAAGGAATTGAATACGGAGCTGATGATTACCTCACCAAACCTTTTAATTCCAAAGAGCTCCTTACTCGTATTAAGATGCTTCTTAAAACCCGTAATTATGAAATTACCATAGAGAAAAGAAATAATGAAATTGAAGAGGAATTACGCATCGCCCGCCTGATCCAGCGAAAATTGCTGCCCCATAATGTTCCTGATATATCCGGGTTCAGATTCCACTCAACTTATATTCCTATGGATAAAGTAGGTGGTGATTTTTATGATTTTAAAGAGAACGGTAATCAGATTGAAATATTCATAGCTGATGTTTCAGGGCATGGTCTTGTTTCAGCATTTATTTCTATGATTGCCAAGATGGCGTTTGACAGCATCTATGAAAAAAAATCATGTACAGAGGTTCTCCACCAGCTGAATGCGATATTATGTAATTCTACGGTAAACTCAATTTACATGACTACATTTTTCTGTCTCATTGAGCGGGAATCGAAAAAATTAAGATACGCTAATGCGGGGCATTTCTATCCCGTTGTTTTTAGAAAGAACACCGGTGAATTTTTTGAGCTTAAGGCGCAGGGGAAACCTCTTGGCTGGTTTAATGATCTTAAATTAGCAGAAGAAGAGGTGCAGTTAAATGAAGGCGACAGGGTGGTTTTTTATACAGACGGAATTACTGAATGTATGAATTTAAAAAATGAACTTTTCGGAGAGAACAGGTTCAGAGAATTTATAAAAAATAATGCTGAGATGGAGCCTGTATTATTTTCAGGGAAACTCATTGATGAATTGAAGACTTTCTGCAGCAGCGACAAGTTTAACGACGATCTCTGCCTCCTTGTTTTTGATGTCTGCCACTGATTATTATAATCATTATTCATTTCGAAATTGCGTAAGAGTTAAAAACATAAATTAATTGTTATAACTAAAAAATTAAGTAAAAAAAATCTTATAAAAATAATCCACCCCAAGATTGTTTTTCTCCTTAATTAGTATTAAATTAAATCAGATTATTGTATTTTTTAATATTTGCGGAGGAAAACATGAATTCCATAAAGAACAAACTGATACTTCTTATAGTCAGCGCTCTTATCCTCGTTTGTGCGATATTTGGAGTAGTCAGTTATACACAGGCAAAAAAAATACTTTTAAATAAAACAGAAGCATCTTTCATAGAACTTACTGCTGAAATTTCAAAAGTTATAAATGCAAATATGAGGGTTAATATTGCAGTAGTTGAAACTCTTGCTGAAAGAAGAATAATTGATGATAATACACCATGGCCTGAAAAGGTCGCTTTTATGGACAAAGAGGCAAAGAGAACCGGTTTCGATGTATTTGCCTTTGCTGATTTAAATGGAAATTCTGTAAGGTTTAATCCCGCAAGAGATGCGGCTAAAGTATCTGACAGAGATTATTATATACGGGCAATGCAGGGTATTTCAACATATTCATCAGTTTTTATAAGCAGAGTAACCCAGCTTCCAAGCGTTTCTGTCGCAGCACCTGTGAAAAGAAACGGTAAAATTATAGGAATTCTTTACGGTATTCGTGATGGAAATGAAATTTCCAGTCTTGTTGAAAAAGTTAAAATAGGTGAAACAGGTTATGCGTATGTTGTAAATAAAGATGCTACAGTTCAGGGGCATAAAAACAGTAAACTGGTAACGGGGATGTATAATCCGATTAAAGCTTCAGCTGAAGATAAATCTGTTGTTCCGCTTGCTGAAGTATTGAAAAAAGCTATTGCCGGGGAGAAGGGTGTTGCTCAATACTTTTTTCAAGGGAAAGATATTTTCGGTTCTTATGCACCTATCGCTGATACTGATGGATTTTCTGTTGTTCTGGCAATGCAATTAGATGAAATAATCGGAGATGTAAATTATCTTCGTAATATAATTATTGGGATTACAATTTCTCTATTGATACTCGGCGCTATTCTTTCTTATTTTATAGGAGCGAGTATCGCTAAACCTATAATAGCAACAGTAGGTTACGCTGAAAAAATGGCTGAACTTGATTTAAGTGAGGATGTAGCAGAAATTTATATAAAAAGGAATGATGAAATAGGCACTCTGGCTAAATCCTTCCAGACACTTATCGGGATTCTCCGTACAACAGTTGTTGAAATAATTAAGGCATCACAGCAGGTTGCAACAGCAACTGATCAGATTGGACAGGATAACCAGAATCTGTCTCAGAGAACCTCTGAACAGGCTTCATCTCTTGAAGAGATTGCTGCTACGATTGAAGAAGCTAATGCTTCAACAAAACAGAATTCAGAGAATGCAATAGAGGCAAATAAATTTGCAGATAATTCACTCTCACTTGCGAAAGACGGCGGTAAAATTGTTGAAGATGCCGTTACATCAATCGGAGAGATAAACGCATCAAGTTCTAAAATTGCTGATATAATAACAATGATAAATGAAATCGCTTTCCAGACCAATCTCCTTGCGCTAAACGCTGCTGTTGAAGCGGCAAGGGCAGGTGAGCAGGGGCGCGGCTTTGCGGTGGTAGCGGGTGAAGTACGTAACCTTGCCCAGAGAGCAGGGAATGCAGCTAAAGAGATTGATGTTCTCATAAAGGATTCTGTCGATAAAATTGAAACAGGTACAGATCTGGTCAATAAAAGCGGAATTGCTTTAAAAGAGATAATTCAGTCCATACAGAAAGTCAATATGCTTGTGTCAGAAATGGCTGCATCAAGTGATGAACAGAGACGCGGGATAGAGCAGATAAATACAGCAATAATGGATCTTGATACAATGACGCAGCAGAACGCTGCTCTTGTTGAGGAGACAGCAGCAGCAAGTGAAGAGATGTCAAGCCAGGCGCAGGAACTTGTATCTATGGTGAAACGATTCAACGTAGGTGAATCGGCAGATAAAATTACTGAGATGGCACCTGTAATAAGGAAAGCATCAGTAAAAAAATCTGTTACCGCAAAAGCTGACGACAAAAAAGTTTCAGTTAAAGAACCTGAAAAGGATAAACCGGCAAAAGATGTTTCTGTTAAGGAGAAATCAAATGATCCCTTTGATGAGGGATATGAAAAATTCTGATAAAGAATAGTATAACTCCGGATAAAAATACAGGTAAAAAATGAATAGAACTATCTTTATTATTATAATAAGCTTTATACTGATCGGGTCTCTTTCAGCTCAGTTATTGGAGAACAGCAGAAACAAAAAAGGTGAGATCATATTAAAAAATCCTTCAATAAGTAATGGGATTCTTTCATTCGTATCTGAAACAGGGGGCTGTACAGATAAAAATTCATTTAAAGTCAGAATTGAAAAGGATAAAAAAATTGGAGGATTTACACATTACAGGCTTACCGTGGAGCGGATCAATCCTGATTACTGCAAAGCATTTTTCCCTGAAGGAATACTTATCAGATTTGATCTGGAAAAAGATCTTGGATTGAAAGGCAATTATACAGTTTCAATTGTAAACAGGATTATTACAGGCAGAAAAGAGTGATTTCGGCTAAATGAAGTTTAAATTATATGATGTTATTATTAGAATCCTCTGACATAAATCAGAGGATTCTTTCTTTTCAGATGATTAAACGAGAGTAACGTTTATTGCTCTCGGGCCTTTTTCGCCTTTTTCTGTATCAAATGTTACTTCAGCACCTTCAGGAAGAGTTTTGAATCCCTGTGCATTAATTCCAGTATGGTGCACGAATATATCCTGCCCATTATCGGATGTTATAAATCCGAACCCTTTCTGATCGTTAAACCATTTTACTTTACCGTGTGCTTGTGCCATTTAAAGACTCCTGAGATGTTATTGGGAAAATTCCCTTTCTGATTACTCTTTTCAATAACTGCTATATATTCTGCCCGGAGAAAAACGAGGAAAGAAATAGAAGAAGAAAAAATATGTAATCGCAATACAACTTATCCAATATCATTGGATAAATGTCAACCTAATAATGCTTTTTATTAAAATAAAAAAAACTCACTGCGATTAACAGCGAGTTTTTTCATTCTGGGTGACCGACGGGGCTCGAACCCGCAACGGCTGGAACCACAATCCAGAGCTCTACCATTGAACTACGGTCACCATGTGTTGATTTAAAAGATTAAAAAAACCTGGCTTTACAGTCAAGTTTTTTCTTCGCGCCCGAGAGGATTCGAACCTCTGGCCCACAACTTAGAAGGCTGTTGCTCTATCCAGCTGAGCTACGGGCGCAGTTTAAAAATTTCGGGGCGAGAGGATTCGAACCTCCGATCTCATGGTCCCAAACCACGCGCTCTACCGGACTGAGCCACGCCCCGTTAGGACGGATGACAACTTAATATATGGTTGGAATGTGTCAATATTTTTTCAGAATGATAAAAAGTTTATTGAACAAAACTGTGCCAATAAGAGATGAATAATGAGATAAATTGTTAAAAAAGAGTGCAAAATAATATTTGATGATTAAGAATCATAATAATTATGTATTTGTCTATGGGACCTTGAGAAAAGGGGGTATGTATTCATCTCTTCTACATGGATCTGAATACATAGGGAATGATTTGATTCCCCGATTCGTAATGCGCGATCTCGGGGAGTACCCGATGATTTTTGAAAGCGATAATCCGGAATCATTAATTGTAATTGAAATATATAAAATAAATCATCATACACTGCAACAGCTTGACAATCTTGAGGAGTACATCGAAGGTGATGAGAACTCGTTATATCTCCGTAAAACTGTTTCAACAGTTTCCGGCAGAAAGGGTTATATTTATTATGGCAAAGATGAAAGAAAATATCTATCTTATGATATAATCCCCGGCGGGGACTGGATAAAAAGAAATTTTAAAACAGGAGTTATTGATGAACCAGGTACCTGTAATTGACAGAAAGAAGTGCACCCTGTGCGGTAAATGTGTGGCAATCTGTCCCAAAGAGGTTCTTTATATCGAAAATAAAGAAGTTAAGCTGAATGATAATGAATGCATGCTCTGCTCCCACTGCTATGACGTATGTAAATTTAATGCTGTCAGTTTTGGTGATACACTTAAAAATGTTAAATTCAACACATTCAAATATAAAGAAAAAATTTTTGATTCAAAAGAGATCTCTCCGGCACAGCTTGTGAATATTTTCAGATCACGCAGAAGTATAAGGCGTTTTAAAGAGGAGGAGATTAACGATGATGTGGTGCGTGACCTCGTAGAGTTTGCAGTAACAGCCCCCTCCGGCAGCAACTGTCAGGAGTGGGAGTTTACAGTAATTAATGGAAGGGAAAAAGTCTGGGAGTTTGCCACACGCATAAGAGAATTTTTCGTAAAAATAAATAAACTTGCCGCTAACCCTTTAATCAGGTACCTCTCTGTTCCATTCATGGGTAAAGCTCTGCTTAATTATTATAGAGATCACTATGAAACAGTGAAAATGGCAATTGAAGAATCAGAAAAGGGGAGAGATCTTCTGTTCCATGGTGCTCCCTGTGTCATCCTTGTACACAGTCCCATGGATGGAAGTACACCTGTTGAGGATGGAACTTATGCTGCATATAATATCTGTATGCTGGCGCACTATATGAATCTCGGAACATGTCTTATCGGTTTCGCAGTGGAGGCTCTTAACAGAAGCCCGGAGATTAAAGAGGAGCTTGATATATTCGGGAGCAACAGGATACACGCTGTAATTGCCCTGGGAAAACCCTCAGTTAAGTTTCTTAAGCATTCACTTAGGATGGATTATTCAGTTGAATTCTGCTGATGATCCAGTTCCTCAACTGAAAGGCTTCGCCCTTCATTGATAAAAATTGAATTAAGGACAAAATCCTGGCAGAGCCTGAAAGGTGCAAAACTGCCGCTGGATCTCATTCTCAGTATGGCTCCGTACCAGCTGATAAGGAGGAATTCCGCAATATCATTTTTATTGAGATGACTGTAAATTTCTCCATTTTTCTGTCCGATTTCAAAAGCCTCTTCAAAAACGGATTTGATAGTGGTGTATGCTTTGTCTACAGCTGTTTTTATGTCAGTACTTACAACTGAAAGTTCAACGCTGAAAGCGCCCAGTATACTTTCTACTCCTTCAATACCGTAGTTTTCATAAATCTGTTTAAAATAATGATAAACATTAACAAAACGTTCGCGAACTTTACGCTCATTATCAAAAAGCATTAAACGGAGAAGTTTTTCAGTTTTAAATGCATAATAGTTTATCAGTTCAACACCGAACTGCTCCTTGCTGGGGAAATAATTATAAAATGAGCCTTTGGACATTCCGGCAGTATCGGTAATTTCTTTAACTCCGAGACTGTTAAATCCTTTCTGATTTAT
>Ga0209408_1001962_pt1 | contig 12180 bp, 15 predicted proteins | sample AD_UKC107_MetaG_FD_184422 | JGI IMG/M metagenome (GOLD analysis project Ga0209408, IMG submission 184422) | Active sludge microbial communities of municipal wastewater-treating anaerobic digesters from Hong Kong - AD_UKC107_MetaG (SPAdes)... | ecosystem: Engineered > Bioreactor > Anaerobic >... | reverse complement strand
ATTATGCTTGTGGTCAGTTGAACACTGATGAGGCGGCTTCTGTGATTCAAGGCATTGCCAATGGTTGCAGACAGTCGGGTTGTGCCCTGATTGGTGGAGAAACTGCAGAAATGCCAGGAATGTATGCCAAAGGAGATTACGATTTAGCAGGATTTGTAGTTGGAGTTGTGGAAAAAGACAACGCAATTACCGGTGAAAATATTGAAGAAGATGATGTGATAATTGGTTTGGCCTCATCCGGTCCGCATTCCAATGGTTATTCGCTGATTAGAAAAGTTTTAGAAGTCAGTAATACCAATTTAAACTCTCCAATGGGTGACAGTACCATTGGTGAAAAACTACTGCAACCGACTCAAATTTACGTTAAGCCCATTTTGGAGTTAATAGACTCAGCCGTTGAAGTCAATGGCATTGCTCATATAACCGGTGGTGGATTGTTGGAAAATATCACTCGTGTAATCCCTGATGGTTTAGCAATCACTTTAAATTTATCGTCATGGCAAATGCCTGAAATTTTTAACTGGTTGCAGGAAAAAGGCAATTTATCACAAACTGAAATGCTGAGAACATTCAATTGTGGTATCGGAATGGTTGTTATTACCAAGAAATCTGATAGTGAAGAATGCATGAAACAACTCCACCTATCAGGAATTGATTGTTGGGAGATTGGTTTCGTTCGTTCTCATGAATCCAATACCGCTGAAGTGGAATTAAGAGACTAATGTCTTCTCCGCTCAAAATTGCTGTTTTTATCTCAGGAACAGGGAGTAATCTGGGATCGATTATTCGTAATCAGTCAAAATACAACTATCAAGTGGTTTTGGTTGTTAGCAATAAAGAATCTGCTAAAGGTTTGGACTTTGCCCGTGAACCCAATATTCCGTTTTATACATTTCAATGGAATAAAGAAGATAAAGAACTTTGGCATTTACAAGAACAAATTTCCCTACAGCAATGTGAATTGATTGTTTTAGCCGGTTTTATGAAGATTCTGCCTGAACCATTTACAAAAGCGTATAAAAATAAAATCATCAACATTCATCCGTCATTGTTACCCAAATATCCGGGATTGCACACTCACCAGAGAGCACTAGACAATGGTGATGAATTTCACGGAGCAACAGTTCATTATGTCAATGAAGAACTGGACGCCGGACAGCGAATCTCACAAACTATCATTGAAACAAAAGGCTGTAATGATGCAGATTCTTTAGCAACACGGCTTTTAGTCAGGGAACATTCACTTTTCCCGTATACAATAGGACTTATTGCTGCCAATCGTGTAACATGGCAAAATGATGAATTGTACCTTGATGGTGAAAAATTAACGGAACCGGTAATTTTTAATGAATAAACCAATACTCATATTATTTCTTTTTCAGTCTTTCTCGTTATCAGCTTTGGATTTGTTCAAGGCCGATTATAAGGTCTTTAAAGATGGAAAAGAAATCGGCTACAACACATTACAACTCAGTCAACAGGGCGCTGATTTTGTGATGTCTGATAAAACAGACGGAACTCACGGAATGGCATCATTTCTTGGGTTTAAACGCTCAGAAGAAACTGTATTTTCAGATGTGGATGGCGTATTTCATCCAAAATCCTACAAAATGACGCAAAAAGTAGCATTCAACAAACGCACCTCTGAATATCAAGTTGATACTGAAACTAAAACGATTCAAGGAACAACAAAAGACATTCAGTGGCAATTAGAAATTCCAAAGGATGCTTATAGCACTCCAAATTTAGTGAGCTTGAACTTAGCAAACGATATATGCGATGGTAAAACCGATTTGAGTTATCCAATATTGAAGAATGGTGAAATCAGCTCGTATCAATTCAAAATTATCAGAGAAGAGAACGGAATTGTTGAAATTGACAGAGTTCATTCAAAACCATCCAGAACAACCAAAACCTGGCTCGATAAGACTCGTCAATGTCTTCCTGTAAGAACTTATCACAAGGAAGAAGATGAGGATGCTGTTGAGACAAAATTAATCGAAATAAAGTTTAATTCATGAGTTCGTTTTACTGGTACGATTTGGAAACATTCGGTATCAGTCCGCAGTACGATAGAGTAGCTCAATTTGCCGGAATTCGTACCGACACGAACCTCAACCCAATCTCAGAACCGGATATGTTTTACTGTAAAACCTCTCTGGATACATTTGTTGACCCTGAGTCGTGTTTAATCACAGGAATCACTCCGCAAGAATGTAACTCCAAAGGAATGAGCGAAAGAGATTTTTTTGAAAAAATCAATCAAATTTTCAGTCAACCTAAAACTTGCGTGACCGGATTCAATTCCATGCGTTTTGACGATGAGTTTATTCGTTACGGTTTTTATCGCAATCTGATTGACCCTTATTTACGAGAATGGGCGAATGGCAATAGTCGCTGGGATGTGATTGATTTGCTCAGAGCTTGTTATGCATTGCGACCGGATGGTATCAACTGGCCGGAACATGAAGCCGGAAAACCTAGTTTTAAATTAACGGATTTGACAGAGGCAAATAACCTGACACATACAGCCGCACATGATGCATTGAGTGATGTGGAAGCAACCATTCAGATAGCCGGTTTGGTTAAAAAACATCAACCTGATTTGTTTGCCTATGGCTTGAAACTCAGGGATAAAAACTATGTCAAGAGCTTGCTTAACTGGCAATTTTTGAAACCGATTGTTCATGTTTCCAATAAAATTCCTGCTGAAAGAGGTTGTTTGGCAATCATGTTGCCATTAGCCGTCCATCCGACCAATTCCAATGGTATTATTTGTTATGATTTAGCTTTTGATCCTGAGGATTTATTTGAATTGGATATCGAAGATATTCGGGATCGTATTTTCACACCTCAAGACGAACTTCCCGAAGATTGTCCTCGTATCCCTTTAAAAACCATTCATGCCAATAAATCTCCATTTGTGGCTCCTTTAAGTGTGTTAAAGGATGTGGATTTAAGAAGAATCTCACTTGATTATTCGACAAACAAAGCAAACTTGGAGAAGTTTAAGGAATTTGGTGATGTTTCGGCCAAAGTTGCAGAAGTTTTCAATCAGCCATTTGATTCTGATAACGAAGACGTCGACGCCATGCTTTATTCGGGCTTTTTCACACCACAGGACAAAAGCGAGTTTAACAAGATTCGAGGAATTAACATCAGCGAGCTACAAAAATATAAGTTCAATTTCAAAGATAAGCGAGCCAATCAATTATTGTTTCGTTATCGAGCCAGAAATTGTCCTGACAGCCTGACAAGTTCAGAAGCCAGTCAATGGCTAAATGATATTCAAACCCGAATGACTTATCGTTTTGGAGAAAATGCGGCATTGTTATTTGAAAAAATCCATCTGTTACGAATACAAACTAGCAATCCTTCTCAACATATCATTTTGGATGCTGTTGAGGGTTATGCAAAAGACCAACTCACTCAGTTGTAAGTACATTGTTTTATCTGAGATGAACAGGAGTGCTAGATTTCAAATAAAGAAAAAATATTTGTATGCCAGAATCAAAGTGAATATGTGATTTATATAAAGCTAATTGCAGATAGGGATTATTCGATACTTATTATTGATTTTACTATTTTTAAATCAGATAATGATTGACGATGAAAAACAAACTTTATAGTTGTATCTTATTATGTTATCTGTCACTTGGGTATTGTTTAGCAGATAGTGACACAGTGCCTTATCTCTATGTACTTGGAATAGCGCAAGATGCCGGATATCCGCAAGCTGGTTGCTATAAACCTCATTGTCTTCACGGTTGGAAAGATAAGGAACTTCGTAAACCAGTAGTTTCATTGGGACTAATTGACCCGAAGTCAAAAAAGAAATATATGTTTGAGGCGACACCTAATTTCCCTGAGCAATTGTACGAGTTGGAAGTCGAAGCTCCAACGAGTGAGTATGAATTTTCTGAAATCTTCTTAACTCATGCACATATTGGTCATTATACTGGTTTGATGTTTTTAGGGCATGAATCTATGGGAGCAACTCAAGTTCCTGTTTTTGCAATGTCTAAAATGTCGGAGTTCTTGAAAACAAATGGGCCTTGGAGTCAGTTAGTCAGCTATCAGAATATTGCAATCAAACCAATTCTGCATCAGCAAGAAGTTGATTTAAATACAGTTAAAGTGACTCCTTTTCTGGTTCCTCATCGTGATGAGTATTCAGAAACAGTTGGATATAAAATACAAGGTCCTAATAAATCTGCGATTTTTATACCGGATATCAACAAATGGAATATTTGGGAAAAAAGTATTTCTGAAATGATTAAGTCGGTGGATTATGCACTCATTGATGCTACTTTTTATGCAAATGGTGAAATTCCGGGTCGGGACATGTCTCAAATTCCACATCCTTTTGTGATAGAAACGATGCAAACACTTCAACATTTACCAAAAAGTGATAGAAACAAAGTTTGGTTTATTCATATGAACCATACTAATCCACTACTTAACTCAGAAAGTCCCGAAAGCAAGCACGTCAAATCAGAAGGATATAATATTGCAAAAGTGGGTGTTAAAATCGAGTTATAACTTAATCATTCAAGCATAAAAATGCCAGTTTCTTTAAAAAATGAAATAATTTCTTTTTTAGTGTGTTTGCTCTAGAAATTCTCCTTAATATACACCACAACGAAACAATAAACACATACATTAGTGGTGGATAAGATGAAAAAAGAACTCAAAAATTCAATCAATAACATTTGGTTAGCTGGCTTAGGTGTTGTGTCTTTGGCACAAAAAGAAGCTGTTAAAGCGTATGACGCTTTATTGAAAGAAGGCAAAAACTTGGAAACTAAGTCGAAGAAAACTGTTAAAGAAGTATCAGGTAAAGCTGAGAAGAAATTAAATACAATTCGTAAAGTTGCTGACAAACAGTTCAGTAAAGTTGAGAATTTGTTTGAGATTCGTATCGAAAAAGCGCTGAAAAAATTTGAAATTCCTTCAGTTAAAGATATAAAAGCTCTGACTTCTAAAGTGGATACTCTTGTAAAAGAATTAAACAAGAAAGCCGCTTAATCACAAATTCGGGCATTTGCCCAAGTTGTGTCCCCTATGCAGCCAAGGAAGGTTGCATTTTTTTGCCCCAAACAATATTATTTGTCAGGAAACTTCTCTCGGAAACTATTTTTAAATTTTTCGGATAAATTCGATTTCATCAAATCAACCTCATCAATTATGGCGATTTGTGGATTGATTTTTTTTAGTAAATAAACGAAATAACCATCTCCAATATTGGATTCTCCATCTGTTTGAAAATGTGGGGTCGTTTGGTTTCCACAACTGGGAGATTTGCTTTTCAGAATAAAGCCTGAAAAATTTTTAAAAAACTCAATGTTTTGATCAAACCAGTTTTTCATTTGGTTTTCAAAGTGAATTTTCGGGTTCTCGACCTGAACTAATTGTAGTTGATTGTTGTGATTGATCATTTGAATTGGCTTTCTAGGGATGCCCATTCCCATATTCACCTCAGGACATATAGCGGTTAGCGTAAATTCGTCTGAAGGGAAAAGTAAACTCAAGTCAATCCTTTTGTTTTTTCCATCATAGCGAACATTATGTCCTAAAAGACAGGCACTGACTGCAAGTTTAATCATATTTGCTTTGTTTATCGGGAAACAATATATTCAATGGTTTTGATAATTCATTAGAAAACACCATACGAACATGCGAGCGTTTTAGTTTTCGAGGTTCGGTGACACCGCAAGCATGAGCAATGATACCAACTTCACTTATCATGTGTTTGGCAAAGTTTGCAACTCGTTCAGTTTTATTTTCAACAACCAGTCCTTTTTGCAGTTTGGGATCGTGAGTAGTGATTCCGGTTGGGCAGGTGTTTTTATTACACTTAAGAGCCTGGATGCAACCCAAGGAAAAAAGAAATCCTCGGGCATTATTGATAAAATCAGCTCCGGCACACAAAGCCCAGGCAACCTCTGCGGGTGTGATGAGTTTACCCGAAGCAATGATTCGAACCCTGTCTTTGAGACCGTATTCGTTGCGTAAATCGACTAGCATTGGCAAGGATTCTTTGATAATCATGCCAACATCATCCATCAGTGACTGTGGAGCAGCACCGGTTCCGCCATCTCCGCTATCTAAAGTGATAAAGTCAGGAGCGGATTCAATGCCTCTTTTCCTGATTTCAGTAAATAATTCATGTAACCACTCATCTGTTCCCATAACCATTTTAAATCCTACGGGTAAACCACTGGTTTCACGAATTTTGTTGAGCATGTCTAGCAATTCGGTTGCAGATTTAATTTCCGGATGACGATTCGGGCTGATTGAGGGTTTTCCGGGTTCAATACCACGGATTCCGGCAATTTCTTCAGTGACTTTCTCGGCAGGAAGAATTCCTCCCTTTCCGGGTTTAGCACCTTGTGCCAGTTTTAACTCAATCATTTTAACTTGTGGAATTTTTCCTATTTCTTTGAGCTTATCGAAATCAAACTCTCCATCTTTTGTTCGAGCGCCGTATTTTGCTGTTCCAAATTGATAAACAATATCACAGCCGCCTTCAAGATGGTAAGGAGATAATCCTCCTTCACCGGTATTGAGCCAGATTCCGGCTTTTTTTGCACCATGTGACAAAGATTGGACTGCCGGTTTGGATAAAGCTCCAAAACTCATCGCTGAAATATTAAAGAAACTGGTTGTTTTAAAAGGATTTCGGGCAAAAGGTCCAATAATCATCTGTTCAGCTTCAACAGAATCTTTTTTCATTACCGGAAAGGCACAATTTAAGAAAATCATCGCTCCTCGGCGATCCAGGTTCCTTGTCGAGCCAAAGGCAACGGTATTGTTATTTCCTTTAGCTGACTTGTAAACCCATGTTCGTTGTGCACGGTTGAAAGGCAGTTCTTCTCGATCTTGCGCAAAGAAATATTGACGAAAAAACTCCCCTAAATGTTCAAATAACCAACGAAAACGACCAATGACCGGAAAGTTTCTTCGGATGGTATGTTTGGTTTGAGTTTTATCAATAATGTAGAAAATGATTGATGTCAAAATTATCAACCCAATAAGAAAGACAAAAAGCAGAACAAAAAATTTCAGGGTAGAATAAAACCAGGTATCACTCACAGAGAACTCCAATTACAGTCTGGTGAAATTATATCATGCGGTGGATTGAATATTATCCAAAATAATTTAATAATCTGGTTGAATTTCATGGTTCAAATCCGTATAATCCTCGTCCTTAAATCATTTAAACAAACAGATAAGGTACTGTCATGAAAGTTTTATCTTCATTGAAATCAGCTAAAACACGCAGTCGCGACTGTAAAGTAGTTCGTCGTCGTGGTAAAGTTTTTGTAATTTGTAAATCAAATCCAAAACTGAAAGCGCGTCAAAGATAATTCTATCTTTTACCGAACCAATTATTGAAAACCCTCAGGAATGAGGGTTTTTTATTCCTATAATTTTCTATCACTCACTGTTTCAATCTTCATCATCCCAGTCTTCATAAGTTTTAAAAACAGGTCGTTCTGTCTTGCGAAAATACCATGACAATAAAATGCCGGTGATGAACCCAAATAGATGAGACTCCCATGAAATGTGTTCCTTGTCCGGTATTACACCGAATATGAGGGAACCATATGCAAATGCGATGATAATGGATATCCCAACAGATTGAACATCTTTGCGGATAAAGCCACTGAAAAATAAAAAAGATAACAAACAATAGAGCAGACCACTGGCACCGATATGATTTGCTGCACGGGCAAAACTCCAGACCAGAATTCCTGTCAGCAAAACTCCATAAACAAAAACTTTTTTTGCAATTTTGGGATAGTTCCCAAATAAAGCGGTCATTGCCAATAATAAGGGCAGGGTATTACTCACAATGTGAGATAAACTGCCATGTAAAAAAACTGTTGCGATAACCCCAAAAAGATATTCGATTCTTCGTGGATGTACGCCAAAATCACGAAGAGTAAAAAAAGGATTGAAGAATGAAATGAGCCAATCAATGAAAAATATGCTCCATAAAATTCCGGTAAAAACCAATGCAAACTTAAATGCCTTTGGCCATGCCCGTTTGCGCAATTGGGCATAATTATCATCAAGTTGATAAACTCTCAATGTATTAATTTCTCCGGCGACTTTCTCGCTCTTGTTGAATTTCTCTGTCTCTTTCAGAGTGTGTTATCAATGCTTCATATTGTGTGATTTTTGACTCAATTTTTGCTCTTTGGTAGTAATCCAGCTCTTCTTTGAGAATATTTTTCAGTATACGAACAGCGCGGTAATTATTGTTGACGATATGTTCTTTCATCGCTAGTGCCTCATTGGCTTCGATGCTTTTGCCAAGATTTTGATTGGATATTGCCAGCAAAGAGTAGTAGTTTGCATTTTCCGGGAAAAGCAAGACCAGTTTCCGAGCCAATATTCTTGCTTTTTCACGACTGGGAAAACTTCCGTTTCTTGATAAAGATTGAATGTAGCTTTCCATTACTACCGGACTTTCAGGATAAAATTTATAGAGTTCTTCAAACTGCTTTCTTCCACTTTGAAAGTCCAGTTCGCAGATGATTTGTGCTTTCAGAACAGCCACAAGCAACTTGGTTTGAGCTGTTGGCTTGGTTTGATTTATAATTTTCAGAGCGCTATCAAAGTCGCTTGAATTATATAGCGAAAGCGCATAACCATATTTTTCGGCATTGGTAATATCAGCACTCAGTTTTTCTTTAAACAGTTTTTGATAATAACTAAGGCTGTCTATTTCAGTGTTCTTTGTTAAAACTCTCACTCTTTCTTTCAGAAAAGGATATAAATCAGATTCGTGGAAATCTTTATTCTGAATATTTTGGGCGCGATTTTTCGCTTCTGAAACACGATTGATTGAAAGAGGATGAGTTCGATTATATTCAGGCATTTGATACCTTTCATCAATCGGAGTTTCACGCATTAGTTTTTCAAAGAATCCCGCCATTCCATTGGGATTGAATTCCGCATTAATAAGCGTATTGATTCCTACACGATCGGCTTCGTATTCATTGGAGCGCGTGTAATTTATCATTGCCTGTTGTTGCATCGCTGTTGTTGCCGCTAATATAGCAATTGGAGCATCACCCGAATTACTGCTTTGTGAGGCCGCAATTGCTCCAAGCATTCCAAGAATTGTTGGCAAAGTATTTTTCTTGGCATCGGCATAAAAACGCGAAATATGCCTTTGAGTTGCATGGGCAATTTCGTGTGCAATGACCCCTGCAAGTTCGCTTTCATTTTCAGTTCGCAGAAATAAACCGCTATGAACTATAATTAATCCGCCGGGATAGGCTGAAGCATTCACGGTATTGTCATTTATCATGAAAAAATCAAATGAAGAGCTCGGTTTTTCTGAGTTGGCAGCCAGTCGGAAACCAATTTGTTCGATGTAACTCATGACCACCGGATCGGACATGACTAAATTGTATTCATAAATCTGCTGAACAATTTGATCGCGTATTTCTTTTTCTTTAACCGGTGACATCACCGCATCTGAGGGCGTACCCAAATCAGGGAGATTGTAGTCGTAAGCGTAAATTGATTGAAAGAAGACTAAGCACAGCAAAGCTATCACCGTCTTGATTGATTTTGTGTGAATTTGTACTAAACCGTAAATGGGTTTCATGAAGTAATACGCCTTAATCATTTCAAATCTCATTGAGCTATTTTATAATTCAGACAGCTAAAAAATTGTTAAATTGCATTATAACTGTGAAATATTCATTAATTATAAGTCCACTTAGTGAAAACTCAATCGCTGTGCAGCAATGTTTACAGTTTGCCACTGCATTGTTTGAATTGAAACATGAAATTGTGAGTGTTTTTTTTCATGGATATGCTGTGAAATATGCGTTTGAAAGCAGTCCCGGGTGGTCTAAATTGTCAAAGAAGAGTGTCAAACTATTAGCATGCTCAACGATTGCGGATGATTATTTGTCTAAAAAGAAGAAAGTGGCGGAAGGATTTCAATTAGCAGGTTTGGGTCAATGGCTTGAATCCATCGAAAGTTCTGACAAGATGATTGAGTTTTCATGAAAGCCCTGATATTTGTTACAGAAAACCATTTAAGCCCTAACGTTCAATGGCAATATGACAGGGTCATGGCATTACTGTCCTATGATTATGATGTGAGTTTGGTTTTCATGAATGAGGGTGTATCGCAGTTGCAAAGTAAAATGTGGAATATTTTGGGATTAATGGAAGTCAATCAGGTGTATGTTTTTGAAAGTGGTAATGAGCTGAATACTCGCCTTGAGTATGAGGTGATAACAATCTCTGAAATCAAAGAACTAATCGCTCAGGTAGATATTGTTATATGAAAAAGCAAACCCTTCATCAGTGCAATTGGAATGAAATATCTGACTTTAGTTTCTATTGTCAGTTGGTTGATGCAGAAAAAGACGAGTTGTTGATTTATGCTGATGAAATTTGTTCGGATGATTATAATAAAATTATGAAAACAGTTACAAAATATCAAATCAATGTATTTATTATTTTAGTGAATAATTCTGGTAGCATTCCAACGATTTCACATCAGCAGTGGGTTGAATTAACCGAGAAGTTCGAGAAAATATACACATGGAAATAACAGATTTACAGTTGGATGCCAATGGTCACTTAAGTGATTACAATCTCTGGAATAATGAAGTTGCAAAAGTTTTGTCAGCAAATGATGGTTTTGAATTGAATAAAGAGCACTGGCAAATTATCAAGTTGGTTAGGGACATTTATCTTGAAACAGAAACCACTCCGCCGATGAGGTTATTGATTAAGTTGATGAAAAAAGAATTTTCGGAAGATATAGCAAATTCAAGATATCTGTATCGTCTGTTTCCTGATGGACCTGTCAGGCTTGCCAGTAAATATGCCGGTTTACCTAAACCGAAGCATTGTTTGTAATCAACCTAATAATCAGCCTTTAATCACACGATCGCGACCTTCGTTTTTTGCCTGATACAAAGCTAAATCGACTCTGTGAATCCAGTCGCTGATACTTTCTTCCTTGATGTACTCTGCAACTCCAATAGAAATAGTTAATTCAATGCCTTCAACGATGTTTTGTCGTTTTATATATTCCCTCAATTCTTCGGCCTTATCAAAAGCAAAATCAATATCAACATTTTGACACACAAGTAAAAACTCTTCACCACCAAAACGAAACAGCTTGCTGCATTCATTACAAAATGTTCTCAAATTGTTAGAAATGGTAACCAATACATCGTCGCCTTTGATATGTCCATACATGTCGTTAACATTTTTAAAATGGTCCAAATCAATAAGCATTATAGATGCTGTTTTATCGTGATTCTTTAATACGGCGTGGAGATTCTCTAAATGATTGCTCAAAGATCTGCGATTTCCCGCTCCGGTCAGATAGTCTTCTGACGCTAGTTTTATCAATTTTTTCTCTTGCTTTCTAAGTCCCGACGCGAAAAGATAGGCAAAAATATTTGTAACAATAATAGTGATAATGACCGTTGCGGTGCTGACTGATTCGTGAGTGACAACCAACTTAGGTATATAAAATAGCAGCATTATTGAGTTGATAAGAACGGCTCTTAAAGGTTGTGTTATGAAATATGCAAACATCATCGCCGGATAAACCCAATAAACCTGGCTAATTCCTTTGAGATGAAAAGAAATCACATTCGCTAATAATGCAGAAATGACGAGTACCACACCGGCATTTTTAACCTTATCCGTTTGATACACATAGGAATAAATTCCTAACATAAAAAATGAAACTATAATGTCAAGAATGGCAACCGACCAATCATTGTGTATCATTCTGTATATGGCAAAGGGAAGAATTCCAATCGCAGTACCCATAGACAGCGTCAATAACATTTTTGACTGCGGACTTCTTTGGTCTTTATTCTTTTTCACTTGATCCCACGATTGTCAGGCATTTTCTCTGATTATAATACAGAAGTTTCAATTGATACAACCTACAGAGGTTTTGTCTATAAGGTTTTCAGTAGTTCTCTGGAGTAGATAGTTCGGTTTGAAAAGCAGATATCAATCGCTTTATGCATAAATCTATTGACTCGAATCAGTTCGGTTTTTTCTAAATTTTCAAAGTCATGTAACTTGATTAAATCAGATGCCAAACAAGATTCAGAGGTTTCGCTTTCTGAAACATAAACTCCTTTGTTTTCCTGAATGGTTACCCAGTCT
>Ga0209408_1001961_pt1 | contig 12189 bp, 9 predicted proteins | sample AD_UKC107_MetaG_FD_184422 | JGI IMG/M metagenome (GOLD analysis project Ga0209408, IMG submission 184422) | Active sludge microbial communities of municipal wastewater-treating anaerobic digesters from Hong Kong - AD_UKC107_MetaG (SPAdes)... | ecosystem: Engineered > Bioreactor > Anaerobic >... | reverse complement strand
TGCAAACCCTCGTAGGTTTGGTTCACACCGCCAATGTTCCCTACATCTTCGCCGAATGCAACTATTAGCGGGTTACTTGCGAATTGAATTTCCCAGTTATCGCGAAGAATTTCGCGGCCGTTAACCATGGGCGATGTTTCGGAAAAAGTTGCCGGAACCTGTGGCACTTTAAGCGCCGATTTTTCGGTTTCGCAGTAAAGGTGGGTGCTGTATAAATCCTTGGCTTTTGCGTAGTTCTCATCCATCCAATTGTGCAAGTCGGTTTGGAGCTTCTCTCGCATTGAGCAGTCGGTACAAACGTGGCGGAGAATTTTTTTGGCGCTGCTCATATTGTCCTTGCGGATAGGATTCGCAACTTTCTTCAGCTCTGCTGAAATCAGCCCAACCTTATCAACATGCTCCCTCTTACAAACGCACGAACGGTTGTCGATAATTCGTAGCAGCTCATCGCGTTCAGCCTTAATGGGTTCCGTGTACTTTTTCCAAGCTTGCTGTTTTGCCTCTTTTGCCTGGTTGGCTGCATCCTTTTCAATTCCAATAAGTTCGTTTTCCGATGCGATGCTGTTTTCTAAAATCCACTGTCGGAATTTTAGGTTACAATCGTGGTTTTTTTCCCACTCCAGCCTTTCGGCTGATTTGTAGCGCTCGTGCGACCCGGAAGTTGAGTGCCCCTGAGGTTGAGTTAGCTCAGTGATATGGAAAAGAACCGGAACGTGTTCGGTGCGACAACGTTGAACACCTTCGGAAAAAGTTTTGACCAATTCCTCATAATCCCAGCCTTTTGCCCGGTAAATTAGAATTCCGGTTTTTTCGCCATCCTTTTTTTCCAGTCCAGAAAGGAACTCGGAGATGCTTCCCTTTGCGGTTTGAAACTCGCGGGGAACGGAAATTCCGTAGCCATCGTCGAAAACGGTCATGGCCATTGGAATTTGCAAAACTGCGGCAGCATTCATGGTTTCGAAGAAGTGGCCCTCGGAGGTGCTGGCATCGCCAATGGTGCCGAAGGCAACCTCGTTTCCTTTCTTCGAAAATTGGGTTTGGGTTTGAAGATTCTTATTATTTCTGTAAAGTTTCGATGCCCAAGCAAGTCCGAGTAAACGAGGCATTTGTCCGGCTGTTGGTGAAATATCCGAGGAAGAATTTTTCATCTCGGTTAAATTCTTCCAGCTTCCATCGGGATTCAGCGAGCGGGTTCCAAAATGGTTGTTGAACGAACGGCCTGCGTTCCCAGGGTTCAGCGTTACATCAGTTTGTCCGTAAAGCTGGGCGAAGAACTCCTCGGCGCTGAACATTCCGGTTGCCATCATGAATGTTTGGTCGCGGTAGTAACCCGAGCGCCAGTCGCCATTCTCAAAAGTTTTTGCCAGCGCAATTTGAGCAACCTCCTTGCCATCGCCAAAAATTCCAAACTTGGCCTTGCCTGTGAGTACCTCCTTGCGGCCAATTAGGCTAATCTCGCGGCTTAGCACCGCAAGTTGATAGTCCTGTAAAACTTGTTCTTTGCTAAAAGTTGTAGAAGTATTTTTTTTACTGCTCGGTGATATTGCCATTTCTCAGTTTTTTATCAAATGTAACGAAAAAGGAACAAATGATTGTGTCGAAAGTTTAACGAGTGCAGAACTTTTTCCTGAAAGGGAGATTGCAAAAATGAATATTACGTGTGGATGTATAGCAAATACTTACGATAGTAGTCACTTTGTATTAACTAAATAATACTAATTGTGAGGCTGAGTCTGTCGCAGTAAAAAAAAATGAGGCGAAGCCTCATCTAAACTATAGAGAAATTATGCGGAGTGTAATTCTAATTTTCCCAGGTATAGGTTACCGTATAAAACAACTCATCGTAACAGGAAAGGTTAGCTGAGAAATCGATCATCTTATCGTAGGTGAAATTATCGTTACCGTTCCTGTAATCCCAAATGTCAACTCCTTTTGCAAAAACGAACAACCCCTTTTCGTCAGGATTCTGTACCGAAATATACGGGTTATCGTACTGGTATTCATCAACGTAGGTGCAGTTATTGTCAAGAAGAATCCAGCTGCCGTTCAGAAAAATTTCAGACATAACGTGCCCCTTAAAATAATCAGTTGCCCCATCCCTGTAATCGTAGGCCCATTGAATATCTGCGGTTTCAATCATAACTGCCGGAACTCCATACTTTCGTAGTACGCTTGAAATAATGAGTGCTAAGGAATGGCAACCATAAAAAGTTCGAATCTCAAACAGCTCATCAGCCGTGTTTACTCCCGCCATACTGCCACCCGCATTCTCAAAAGTGAAGTTTTGGTTTATCCAGTGGCAAACGCGAAGCACATCATCAATATCCTCAACCGAAGTTCCAACTGCTGATGTAACGGCTTCAAAATTTTCGTTGGTTAAATCAGATTGCTCTCCTGGGACAAGGTAAACTTCAGGATGGCTGTAGTCAATCCCAAAAGTGAAATCCAACTCATCAATATCAACGTTACAATCGTATGGGTCAAATAAATCACCAAGGTCGCAGCTGAAAAGGAACAGAGAAATGATGAGTACGTAAGAAATCGTTCTGAAGGTTTTCATGATATTCACTACTTGGTTTCCATACCTATAAAGTTACAATATACCAAAGTGAATGTCAAATAAACATTTAGCGTATAATAGGATACAGCCATATCAAAATGGTTGATATGCTTTAATTTCAGGGCTATTCCTTACTGTAGGCAAAAAACAGTAAAATCAACAGATACTCTTTTTATCTGGTTGTACTGAAGAACCGTATTCTTGTTGGTTTCAATGTTTGTTGCTACAAAGTGACGAGCCGACATAGGAATTTTTTCCCGTAGCGGAATAATAAACTTGTCGCTGTCGTTCGAAACGAATAGATGCTGTTTTGCTTCAACCAGCAATCGTGTTAGTGTGTACTCATCAAATTCTAGGAGTCTCATAGGGCAATTATTTTTTGTGCAATTTATGCCCCTGATGTGAAGTGAGTATTGATAGAAGTTGAAGAAAAAGTTAATTGAAAAAGGGGCTGTCTCAAAAATTCATTGTGTGACTCTGTGAAGGACACTGAGAAACTCTGTAAAATTTATAAATTATTGTACCACAGTGTATCACAGGGGAATCACAGAGTTCCACAGAGTAGTAAACCTAACCCTTTTTTAACTTTTGAGACAGCACCTTTTCAATCATTCAATCAACCTGCCCGACGGCAAGCAGGTCAATAAATCAACTTGCTTGCCCCGCCTGCCGCAGGCTGGGGCAAGCAGGGCAATCAATCAATCATCATTTACTTAAACGCTTTTTCTGGAAGTCCGTCGCCAGTGATGCTTAAGCGTTTGAAATACTCGGGAACCGGCTTGCCGGTAATTGCATCAACGTACATTTTTGCAAGTCCCTGACCCAACATGAATCCTTGACCGCGAAGTCCGGTAAACAATCCGTGCTCAGGATCTATAAACATGCGAGGTTCAACGTAGTAACCAGCCCAAACTGCTTGGAATCCCACTGAGCTAAGTTCTGGAATCCATCCTGAGAAAACTTCCGATGCAATTTCCATGAAATCCTGCGAGTTGAATTTCAGATTCTTATCAGCCTCGCGTGGATCAACCGCTGGTGAAGCACAACCAATGATTTGGCCTGTTTCGGCCAATTGCTGACCGTAAACTGCAACAAATCCTTTGTAATTTCTACGATCGATAAGCATTCCTAGTGGAGTACCATTAATTCCCATCCATGGCAATCGTCTGGTAATAAATGCCTGGTGTTTTACCGGATATATTCCAGTGTTTAACCCAAGTTGACGAGCAAATTTTTCGCCTGTTGGTCCTAGTGCGTTTACAAACTTTTTGGCGTGGAATTCAATGTAGCTTTTGTCGTGGTCGCGCACCAAAGCAACATACCCATCACCGTTACGATGAACGCTGATGAGTTCACAATCCTCCTTAACAATTCCGCCATTCTGCTCTCCAATACTGCGGAGCAAATCAACAACCTTGCCGGGTGTAGCCTGCCAGCAATTGCTGGTGATTAATGCAGCCTGGTAAGTTTTTAGATTTTGATTAAAGTATGGAGAAATTTCCTTCTGAAAATCTTTCGGCTCAACCATTCGTGCATTGCTCCATGCGCGGGAAGCATCCAGCGCTTTGTAGGTTGCATCGTCGTGAGCAAAGCTTACGTAGTTGATTAACCGATAGTCGATATTGTGGATTTCATGTAAATCACGGAAAATTTTATGATTCGCTTCAGCAATCTGTGAAATCTCGGGAAGTGAGAAAGCGGTTCGTCCGCCGGCAATATTTCTCCAGCTGGCACCACGGCCGTAGTTGAGCAGAACGGGTTTTAGTCCGGCTTCGGCCATGTAACGGAAAAGAGCGCTACCGCCAATTCCTCCACCGGCAACAAGTACCTCAACTTTTTCAATTCTGGCTTTTTTCCCGTTTATTCCTGTAATGTAAGTTTCAGGAACATCCTTTGGGTAGAGTTCGCCCATGTTTACCTGATTGCTTAGCGGTCCACGGGGAGTTGCATCGCCAACAATTTGAATTCCTTTCGGAATTAACGCAGTTTTCAATCGCTTAATACAACGTTTTCCGCGGCAAGCACCCATTCCCAAACGGGTTGTATGCTTAACCTCATCGGCCGAGATAAATTTGCGATCGCCGATGGTTTCTAGGATTTCATCCATGCTAACATCGTCGCAGTGGCAAACGTAGGTTTTTTCCTCTGGCTTGTACGATGTACTTGAAATTTGAATTGACTCTGGATAATTCTCCTTCACAATAAAACCACGAACCTTTAAAAGATCATCGTTGTGAACATCTTTACTCTTTACCCTTGCAACGTTTGTTTTATTGGGTTTGCGAAGAATTTTTTCAATTACGCCCTCACCAAGTTTCTGTCCGTTGTTGTCAACCAAAAATACTTCCGAACCTTCGGTTGCTTCGTACTCAATTGGCATGAAAAGCCAATCCTTTGCGTAATGGTACCCGAAGATTGCCAAACCGGGACACTGGTAAACGCAATCCATACATCCAATACATTTCTCAAAATCGATTTGAGGAACCGTGCTGGTTGAGGTTTTGGTGATTGCACCATGAGGACATGCGAATTCGCATGGGTTACAGGCAAATCCGTATAAACAGTCGATTTGCACGAAAGGTTTTTTGGTTTTCCTTTCATCGCTTGGTTTAAAGGGCTCCTCGATAACTCTTACAGGATGCTGCTGGCTGTCGATGTACTCCTTGCTAACATTCAGGAATGTATCGTAGTTGAAGCGTTCGCCCATTTCCTGCAGAATTTCGAAAGCAACCTGCTTTCCGCGTAGAACTGCGCTGGTTCCCTCGCCAATACGAATGGCGTCGCCGGCACCGTAACAAAAACGACCAAAAATTTCGTTTCCTTTTATCAGAAGCTGATCGTCCTGAACTAGGCCAGTACAAATGTTAATTGCATCAATTCCTTCAATAATTTGCTCGGTTCCGGGGATAGGTTTGAAGTTTTCGCAATCGGCAATAATTGCGCCAACAACTCCGGTTCTGTCCTTATTTGGAATTGCTTTTATCAGAATTTTGCTGAGCATCACGGGAATTCCCAAACGCCTAACTCTGTTTGCCTGAACAGGGAATCCGCCTTCGCGAGGCATAGCTTCAATAATTGCTTTAACTCTTGCACCGGCTTGCATCAGCTGGTAGCTGGTAAGGTAACCAATGTTTCCGGCTCCAACGGTAAGCACATTTTTTCCAAGAAGCGTAAACTCCTGGTTCATCATTTTTTGAACAACGGCTGCAGTGTAAACACCGGGAACATCATCGTTCTCAAAGGTTGGCATGAATGGAACGGCGCCGGTTGCAACTACCAGATGATCGGCCTCAACAAAATATATTTCGTCGGTTTTGATGTTCTTTATGGCAATACGTTTTCCTTCAAGGATGTCCCACACGGTGCTGTCGAGGAAAATTCCTTCGTGGCTGTCGCCAGCGAGAGTTTTGGCAATATCAAATCCCCTCATTCCCCCGAATTTCTTCTCCTTCTCGAAAAAGAAAAACTGGTGTGTTTGCATGTTGAACTGCCCACCAATGGTTGAGTTATTGTCGATAACAATATTCTCAACTCCATGCTGAAGAAGAACTTCGCGGGTAGCCAAACCTGCAGGACCTGCACCAATAATTGCAACGGTAGTTTTGAAAACTTTTGCTGAATGCTTCTTGTCGGGTGCTTTCACGTCGGGGGTGTATTCCTGTGGAATTTCCCTTACTTCTTTCACACCGTCGACCGGAGTAATACAAATGCGTTTGATTTGTCCATCGACAAGCATTTCGCAGGCACCACATTTTCCGATGCCGCACTCAAGGCTACGCTCACGATTCTCAATGCTGTGGCTATGAACAGGAAATCCTGCCTGATGCAAAGCAGCAGCAATGGTAAATCCCTTCTCACCCTCAACAACTTTACCCTGAAAGTTGAATTTTACGATTTCCGGTTTCGGAACATCGAGAATGGGGTGTTTACTTATTTTTTGCATTTTATGATTTTTGAATTATGGTACAAATAAGAAAATTAGCAGCAGCTAAAGTAACAAATGTTGCAACTCTAATCAATGATGTTTGTCAGAAATGAAATTTTAACAATATGTTTTATAAAACATTTTACTTCCCAAGAAGAAGGTCGGTAAACTCACTTGATACAATGGTTTTGTGTACAGTATGAGTTGATTTCGATAAACCGTTTGGAGTGGAATGGATTGTTATTGTTATCAAGTCAGTATTATCATCAATAAGTCCATATATGTATATATCGGGAATGGTTCCGGTGTTTTGAAAAATTTGCTCACTTAACTCTGTAAAGGTACTATAACTTTGGCTTTTCTCAAGGTTCCACGAAACCGACTCGGTAACTATATCAACCGAATTTTGTTCAATTACCTCAAATTTATTGCTCTTGCTGTAAACTGAAATAAGTTCGTCCTGAATAAAGTGGTTAAACCGGGTAAGTGAATTCTGGTTTGTACGGAACTGAAGAATGGCAACCTTCACTCTTTTACTATCGGAGTATATTGATTCAAGTTCAATTGCCATTGTTTTTATAATATCCTTAACTTCCTCCTGGTTCTTTGCAAATGTTGAAAGGGTTGAGAGTGTTAAGCAGCTAAGAACTAAAACAAATTGGCGCATTACAATTTTATGAGATTTTAAAAGGGTAACAAATTTAGCTTAAAAAATGAATTATCCAAACTTATATTGTTGAAATTTACATTGAACGTAAATGATTTAATGAATGTTTTTTTCAAGTTAGTATATTATGGCAGGTTCCTTTAAAATAAGTATTTTTGCGAAAAGTAAACCGATGGCTATATTTAAACTCTTTATACTACTAGTACTGTTATTAGCACTTGTTTTTGTGTTAATGGGGATAAAAGTTTTTTTTCATAAATCTCACAAATTTCCTGAAACATCTACGGGGCATAACAAAGAAATGCGAAAGAGAGGAATCAAGTGCCCAAGGCATGAAGAAATGAAGCAGTGGAGCTCGAAGCAAAAAAAGGTTGAATGTGCTTCATGCTTTGAGCATGCGCGTGATTAATTGAACTTTTACATTATTGATTTGTTTCGATTTCAACAAAAATATAAATCGAAACTATGCTTAAATTAATTCTTGTAAGTGCTGGATTGATGGTGATAATATTTGGGGGACTATTTCTAGCCCTTGTTTTTGGAAAAAAACAGAAGGAAGCGGATTCATGTTCATCCGAGGGTATTGCTCCATCATCATTTGGTTGTGGCTGCGGGAGTGGAGCCTGCGGATTACCTGTGTCTAAGGGATAAGGTTGATGCTTGGATAGTTCAACAAACTCAACGCATCGCAGTTAAGCACAGGGGTTTAGGTTCTTTTTTTTGTCACATCTGCTTGCAGAAGTAGGCTCAATGCTCAATTTTTTACTGTTTTATCATTTTTCTAACTCCTTCCGACATCCAAACCTCGTAATCCCCTTTAGTATTAGAGTAAATTAGGTAAACTTCAACGCCGGGATTTCTTGCTAACCAGCTTTTGGTGGAATCAACACCCATTACCATAAACGCAGTGGCCAGGGCATCGGCGCGGGCTGCCGTTCTGTCTATAACCGTTGCGCTAAGCAACGAGTGTGTGACAGGGAAACCCGTTTTGGGATCGATGGTATGGCTATACTTCACTCCATCGCGAACAAAGAATTTTCGGTAGTTTCCCGAGGTTACAAGTGCCGAGTTGGAAATTGACAGTTTTACCTGAAAGGATTCTCCAGGGGCAGCATTATCAACCGGCTTGTCAACTCCAACAATCCACTTATCGCCCCGTGGGCTTTGGCCCGAAGTGATGATTTCGCCACCTAGCTCAATCAGAAAATTGTTTACTCCCTTCGCTTTTAGGAATCGGGCAAGTACGTCAACCGTGTAGCCCTGTGCAATTGCGTTCACATCAATCATTACATCCTTCGATGTTTTTGAGAGGAATTGATTGTGTAACTCAATTTTCGTGGAGCCAATGCTTATTAAAATGCTATCAACTTTCTCCTTTGTGGGCATTTCCCCCTTTTTCATGTGGAATCCCCAGATGCTTACCAACGGCCCAACGGTTATGTCGAAAGCACCGTAGGTTTCTTCATTAATGCTGGATGAAAGTTTTACAACTTCTGCCAGCATTGTATCCACCTCAATCCCCGATTCGCTGTTGTTGAATGCGTTTATAACCGATTCGGGATTGTAAACCGACATGGATGTATCGATTTTAAGTAGGATTGATTCGATTTCATTCGAAAAGTTTCTGCCCTGCGAATCGTAGTAAATAACTCCGTAGGTTGTTCCCTGGGTGAAACCTGTAAGTTTGATGTAATCTTTATTGGTTTGTTTTATACATCCAGAAAAAAAAATGAAGGCAACTATTATTTTTAACAAACTGAAACGTTTCATTTTTTCAAATTAGAAGTTACAATTTAATGTGTTTTACCAAACTAATTGTCTATACAAAAGTTAATTGGGAATGTCATGTGAAACCTAACCGGAATGCCATTTATTTTGCCAGGGCTTCTCCATCGGGGGGACGATTCTACTACTTTTAAGGCATACTTGTTGAAAATTTCATTATTACTCTTTTCAATGTAAGCATCAACTAAATTGCCTTTTTCATCAATATAAAACCCTACGGAAACAGTTCCTTCCTGCCAATCTTCGAATGCTTTCTCAGGGAAAACTAATTTTTTGGAAATATATGTTCTAAAACTTTTCTTTTTTTTAAATATTGGCATCTCAAAAAAAGGGAAGTATGTTGTGTCTGAACCATCAATTGAATAACATGCTCCATTAACTAATTTGTCATTTTTATAGAAATCTTCTCTTAACTTATTTCCATTACTATAATATGATAATGCTTTTCCATCTAATTCCTTGTTAATTCTTGTATACAAATTCTTTAATTGTCCATTTTCATACCATTCTTGAATGATAACACAATTTTTTAAAGAATCATTGTTAATAAATTCATAAGTGCTTTTTAAGTTGCCATTGGGATAATAATACTTGCTTACTCCTAAATAGCTATTTAGATGATATGATTTTTCAGCCGTCTTGATTCCTAGTGAGTCCCAATACTCAAACAATCCTTCCTTCTTATTATTTTTGTATGTTCCTCTAAGCATAATATTACCATTTTCATAAAAATATACAATTGGTCCTTCTTTCACATCAGGATTTGTTGATTTAAAAGAGCCATGGGATTGTAATTGTCCATTCATATAGTAATCAGTAAATAAAAACAAACCTACTGAATCACTAAAATGCATTAAGCGATAATATTTTGCCTCGTTTATGTTATTAACTACCTTCCATTTATTGTTGTAAAAGATTGTATCCTGTGATTTTGCGGTGGTAAGGGTAATCAAAAAGAGGAGAAATAGAATGATTTTTTTCATGTTATTGTTCCTTATAATCTAATTTCAAGATTGTTCCATAATAATTTTAAATCATTTATGAAACTATAATTTTTAGCATATAGAATATTCATTTTTTCTTTCGCTTTTTCGTCAAACTTAGCAATTTCAGAACTACCCAGCGGTGCAAAAACAGCTTTCTTCAATTTTGGCAAATCAGTAGTCTCCTGATTTGTATTTTCAATGTAGCCAATCCAGGTTTTCCGATTAAACATTACGCTTAGCAATGGACGGAAAAAACGTTTAGGGTTCTTAATAAAAATTAGCACAACAGGGAATAGTAAGATAAGAATAAGGGAGAAAGCAACATCGAAAATTCGTTTGCTGCGTCGGTTTTCAGGTTTGGAAATGGCGCTAATGTCAACGGAATACAAATCGCCGGCGGTATCAATGGAGTTGCTTCCAATTACCGAAAGGCTGTCGGGAGGCGCTATTTTATAGTCGGTTCCGGCGCCAACCAGCAGGAGCATATTACGGATGATTTGCTGCGATGAGATATCGCTGCTGCAGAAAATTACCTCGTCAATTCCATTCACCCGTGAAAACTCCGGGAGCTGGTCGATGGTTGCTAGCTGATTGGAATCGGTAATCTCTGCGGTAGGCGATATTTCCCCAACAATTATGCTGTCAACCCCCGCTTCGCTGATAATTTCCTGTACTCTTCTCGATTCAACCGGGTTGCCAACAATTGCGATGCGCTTCTTCTTTCGTAGCGAGGGGAAAAGATCTTTCTGGAAAGTTGCCAGAATAAAGCGTAGCGTTTGAACGGTAACCAGCGACCAGGCAGCGCTTAAAAGAATGATTGCTCGTGAAAAACGCATCGTATCGGGCAGAAGTGCATACCCTGCCAGTATAACAAGAGTTCCAACGCCAACACCTTTCGCCGCAGCGAAAAGCTTCTGGGGCTTATCGTAAGCGCCAAGCATCCAACACGAAAGAATCCAGGTTGCAACGTACGAAACGGTAAGAATGGCAACTAAATCGTCGGGGTAAGCGTTGGTTGTGTGAAATTTCGCCTGCTCCCAGAGAGGAAGAATAATCCAGAAGCCAAGAAACATTAGTATCGCATCGAGAACGGGAATTGAAATCCGTTTAAAAAACCTTTTTGAGATGCTCAGAAATGCCCGGAAGTAGATTGCAATGTAGATTAAGAAAATGTACATCGAGGCATTCTTCCTGGTAAAATGCTTGCGGGCAAAAATCATCATGGCTTTGTAGAAAACCAGCACGTAGTTAATGCTTCCCTTCTTTGTGCTTTCCCCCTTGTAGTGAATAATGGTGGTTTCGGGAAAGTAATAATTTTTGTAACCACCCTTCAGAATTCGGAACGAAAGGTCGATATCCTCGCCGTACATAAAGAAGGTTTCGTCGAGTAGTCCAACCTTATCGAGCGCCGATTTTCGCATGAACATGAAGGCTCCAGGCAGAATCTCAATCTCGTGGGTTTGGTTCTCATCGAGGTACCCGAGATGGTACTTTGAGAAGATTCTCGATTTTGGGAAAAGCCTTGCCAAGCCAAATATTTTGTAGAACGAAACCATGGGCGAGGGGAGAGCACGCTTCGATTCGGGTAGGAATCGTCCCTTACCGTCAATCATTTTTACGGAAAGGCTACCTGCCTCAGGATGAGAATCCATGAAGCTAATGCATTTGGAAAACGTATCCTCCTCAACAACCGTATCGGGATTCAGAAGAAGAATGAATTCTCCTGTTGCCCTGCGAATTGCCTGATTGTTTGCATAGGAAAACCCGTAGTTCGTTTTGTTCTCAATAAGCAGAACGTTAGGGAACCGTTGCTTTACCATTTGGCACGAACCGTCGGCCGAAGCGTTATCAACTACAAACACCTCGCTGTCAATTCCTTTTAATGCCCGGTAAACTGAAATGAGGCACTGCTCAAGGAAAAACTTCACGTTATAGTTTACTATTACTACCGATAGTTTCATGGCCCGTAAAATTACTAAAAAACAGCACCTGATGTTCAACTTAACTGTAGGAAAAGATTTTTATTGTTTCGGTTGGGGGGCAGTAAATTTCATATTTTTGAAACGATACATTGTCGTACGCAACAAAAATGCTATAAATAAAAAAAACTATTTTACTTTCATTCTGTTTGTTACGTGCTTAAGCTGGCAGCTGACGGCTATTTTTTTCCAATTATTTTTTGCTACAATTTGACTTCTTAGTTATTGAACTATTCGCCTTTTAGTCTTTTAATCTCTCTGTCAAAATCAGATTCATAATTTTGGTC
>Ga0209408_1001960_pt1 | contig 12190 bp, 19 predicted proteins | sample AD_UKC107_MetaG_FD_184422 | JGI IMG/M metagenome (GOLD analysis project Ga0209408, IMG submission 184422) | Active sludge microbial communities of municipal wastewater-treating anaerobic digesters from Hong Kong - AD_UKC107_MetaG (SPAdes)... | ecosystem: Engineered > Bioreactor > Anaerobic >... | reverse complement strand
CAGGATCTGGGCCTAGTAAAGCGGCATCACCGTTACCATGAGATTTTCCAACAGTATGGCCACCGGCTGTCAAGGCAACCGTTTCTTCATCGTTCATTGCCATTCTTTCAAAAGTGACACGGACATCTGCTGCGGTTTTTAATGGATCAGGATTGCCATCCACTCCTTCAGGGTTAACATAAATCAGTCCCATCATTACTGCTGCTAATGGGTTCTCCAAATCTCTTTGTCCGGAATATCGGCTACCTTCTCCTCCTGATGGTGCTAACCATTCTTTTTCTGAGCCCCAATAGATATCTTTTTCAGGGTGCCAAATATCTTCACGTCCGAACGCAAAGCCATAAGTTTTTAATCCCATTGATTCATAGGCAACTGTTCCAGCATACACCAACAAATCAGCCCAGCTTAACCTATTGCCATATTTTTTCTTGATTGGCCACAGCAAGCGTCTTGCTTTGTCCAGATTTGCATTATCAGGCCAGGAATTTAATGGTGCAAATCTTTGGTTGCCTGTTCCGGCACCACCTCGACCATCTGCTATGCGATAACTTCCTGCGGCATGCCAGGACATACGAATCATCAATCCGCCATAGTGTCCCCAATCTGCTGGCCACCAATCCTGACTGTCAGTCATCAAGTTAATTAAATCTTGTTTGAGTGCTTTGAAATCCAGTTTTTTGACTTCTTCCTGATAATCGAAATCTTCATCTAAAGGGTTTGTTTTTGTATCGTGTTGATGCAAGATGTCGAGATTCAGTGCATTAGGCCACCATTCCATATTTGATTGTTTTGATTCGGTTGCAGCTCCGTGCATTACCGGACATTTATTTTGAGACATTGGTTTTCTCCAGAATATAATTAAAATATATGATAACTGCAATACTTATTACTGATATCAAACTGATGACTCACATTCTAGGAGCAAACAAGTAATTTGTAAAATAGGATATTTTTATTGTTTTGTTTGATAAAACAGATTAAATGATTTTAAGACATTAAAAATCATTTAACATCTATCTGTTTGTAAAAACATGGGGCTTATACTCAGGGCTTTCACAATCCATATTAGCTATCGAAAACATAACCCAATATTCGCATGAATCATCTCCCTGGAAAGATGCTACCAGAGAACCACCATCTCTAAATTTTTCAAATCCGTAAATGTGACCAATCTTCATGCTTGTTAAGTGCTTATAGAAATTATTTGAGTGAACATTTTCTGTATTTTCTATCATTAAGCAAATAGGAGGTTCAGGCTTTTATCATTCATGTCCAGAATTTAGTCATATATAAATTTGTTCTATTGTAATCAATTTGAACCAAAAAATATTAATACTATCAAACAAGTCAAATAGCTTAATATTAGGATCTAACAACTGAAAGCAACATTTCCTATAAACTTTCTTTAACCGCTTTTCTCCAGAAATAGATTCCAAAGACTAAAGTGACGATTGCAAACATGATTCCATACTCGCCATGCCAGTTTTGGGTGCCTTCATTTTTGATTGTAAGTTCAGGCATTATTTTTTGTATATACACATTGCTGACTGCATGAAAAATTACCGCCGGCCACAAGCTTTTTGATTTAAAAGTGTAATAAGCCATGATGAATGACATGGATATAATCACCACGTAAAAAGTGGCCATTTCGAGCAAGACATAGTTTCCATAATAGACGATGACCGGCCAGTGCCAGGTTGCCCAGATTACTCCGCTAAACAGAGAAACACCGGTAAAGGACAGAACTTTTCTTAATTCGTAAATGAAAAATCCGCGCCAACCAATTTCTTCTCCCAAAGTTGTTGCTGCTGATCGGATAACCTCTACAGTGCCTAATAGTACAATGGCAATGATTGTTATTGATGTTGGACTTAATGTTCCTATTCCTATTAATCCCAGTTCTTTGCCCCACTCAGTAATTGTCTCAGCACTTGCCAGGTCTCCAAAACCAAAAACCCAAATCAGCAGGTAAGTGATGATGCCATACAGTGCCGGAATAAAATACGAAAGTCGGATGTACTTCCAATTTCCCCAGTTCCAGTTGAGAGTGCTAATGGCTCTTTTTTTGAGTTTTAAGGTGACAAAGGATGCTATCGCAGGACACCACATCAGAGCTCCTATATAAATTCTTGATGGGTATAAATTGACGATTGCTATATGAAAAACTGAGCTGATGATTGTTACAATCGCTAGAAAAATAAGAATAGTATTCCATGCTTCTTTGCGTTCCGATTTGTTTTCTGGCATATGACTTTCCTGTTTATTATGTTCCTGTAAAACGAGAGAGCATGGGCTTTGTTACATTTTTTGTAATCTTTACTGCTTATACATTACTGACTGTTTTCATTTTGAGACTGTAACATCTTTTCCATTTTTCTTTTGTAAGGCCGGAACCAGAACTCACAAAATAATATTGAATAAATCAAGGGCTTTGCTGAAATCACCAAATAACGTGACAAGCTCTCATCCGCTATACTTGTGTGTAAAACCAAAGTTAAAGCGGCTACAACTGAGGCACAAACTCCTACGATGTAGCAATTTTCTATCACTGATTTTGCCTGAGTTATATAGTAATTCAGATTCGGGACAAAATCCGGGTATTTTACTATCCAGGACGTATTGTCGAACAAACGATAGGTTGCCCTTGCTCCATGTATCATGATAGTTATTATATCCGTCAGACCCCAGACTATAGAAATACTTGCCAACTCCCAGCGTCCATCAGTTCCTGTTAGCAGCACTACAGCAGCTGTTGTCAATCCTAATATGAACAATCCGAAAGTACCGGCCCAGTCAATTTTGTATTTTATATCTTTCTCATTAAAATTGTATTCCGAATCCTGTGATAATTCAGCGGGAGAAATTTCCAGAACTGTTGCAAGAGCCAGTTTGGTTTCCAAGGAACATGTGCCGTCTTTTTCAGCTCTTTGAATGGTTCTGACACTGATTCCGCTTATTGCTGCCAGTTTTTCCTGGGACCAGCCTCTGTCTTTTCTCAGTTGTATTAATTTATCAGTTGAAATTGTCATACACTCACTCCGAAATAATCATACAGACATATTAATGATGGACGTTAGTTTTACCACGACAAAAACCGGACAGTTAGCCGCCATTTATGCGCAATTAGGATTGATTGTGGTATTTAAGAGAGATTTTGTACCTTTTCGGATAACTCCAGAAACTTTCAGCTTCGTAAAATTTTTTCCATCTTGCGTCCTTTTGCAAGCTCATCCACCAGTTTATCCAGATATCGCACCTGCTTTGTCAGCGGAGTTTCAATATCCTCTATACGGTAGCCGCAAATGACGCCTGTTATTAAATGCACATTGGGATTCATTGTGCTTTCTGCAAAAAATTGTTCAAACGTGGCTCCGTTCTCAATATAGTTTTGAATTCGCTCTGCATTAAAACCTGTCAGCCAGGTAATAACCTGATGCAGTTCATCAACGGTTCTTCCTTTCTTTTCAATTTTAGTTACATAGTGAGGAAAAACAGCACCAAATGTCATTTTGGCTATTTTTACATCGTGTTTTTCTGTTGTACTCATATATGTGTTATATCTTAAGGTTTTCTATTTGCTTAGTTCTAATCCGATTTAACTCAAATTTGCTTAGTTTAATCCAACTGACGTGCTTGATCAAATTTACTCTTTACTACAATATATTACTAAAGCTTATTACTTAATTATTTTAAAAATCAATGTAACAAAAGCGTTAAGTTATTCAATTCTATTCTTTCAACTTCACAGCTGTACCATATGCCAATAACTCTGCTGAAGTTGTAAATATTAAATAAACGGTAGCATCGGCTCCGAGTCGTTTTGCGTCAGCTATCATTCTGTCCAGTGCTTGTTCTCGTGACTCAGCTAACATTTTAGTATATTCATTTATTTCTCCTCCGATGAGATTTCTCAACCCAGCAAGAATATCTTTACCTATGTGACGAGCACGGATGGTATTCCCTTTAACCAGTCCTAAAGTTTCAGTAATCTCGTAATCAGAAAATTGATCTTGTGTTGTTACTTTCATAATAAAACCCCTATTTATCTACGTTATTGGAATAATAATCATCTTCGCTTTTTTTCAATCGATCCTTTATGACTTTGGCAATTAAAAATCCCAAACCTAAAATAGGAATAAAACCCAACAAACCATAAGGGAATGCTGATATCATTCCGGCAATAATGGCAATAAACCATCCGGCTGCAATCAAAACCAGAAAAAAATAACCTATGTTTTCCATTGCGAATCTCCTGTTTAACTATCAAAGAAACTGATAATAATTTAATCATAAGGTAAATAACAGCACATCTGCCGAAAGTATGATGATAGCTATATCACTTGAAATCAGATGGATGATTCACTCCGTCATATGTAGGGATATTGTCGATTTTTAAGGGATTGATACCTTCAAGACAGGCAACATTAAAACCGTATTGATAGGGGTTGGAACGACGTTGATGATGAGTATAGATTCCGCAATGGCTACAAAAATAGTGTTTTGCTGTTTTGGTATTGAATTGATAGAGCCTTAAATATTTTTCTCCATTGATTATCCTTATTTCATTCAGTGGAACAGAAGCAACAATAGCTCCGCGTCGACGGCATAATAAACAATCACAGCGTCTGACATCAATTAATCCTTCTGGAAGATGAATCTCCAATTGAACTTTTCCGCAGTGACAGGAGAATTTGTGAAATTCATTTATCTTTACGCCATCAACTTCTTTTAGGTTTGTTATCATATTATTCAACAACCCATTTTTTTTAAGACTCTTTTGTTCGATGCCGGATATTTTTTTATTAAATCTGCCGGACGAACAGGGCGGGGGACAAAATTGCCACCACAATTGGGACAAACTCCCTTCAGTTTTTCTGTGACACAGTTTTGGCAAAAAGTGCATTCAAAAGAACAAATCATCGCCTCTTTGGATTCGGGTGGTAAATCCTTATCACAACATTCGCAATTTGGTCTTATTTCCAGCATATTTACCCCTCCTCAGATTGTAAATATCAATCGAAACCACATCAGGAATACTGCCATAAAGTTGATGGTAAAGACCGCACCACGCAATCTTATATTATCAGTGAAGATATGCACAAAAGAATGCAGAATGCGACCACCGAGAAAAACAACAGCAAATAGAAATTGATAATAATCAAAGACATTCAATACAATTATCAGGATACAACTTGTATAAAACAATAATGGCCATTCAAACTGATTCGACAAATTATCACTGACTTTGGGCTCATAAGCCTTCAATGAATTTATCTTTCTCGATTTTGTATCCAGATTCCATGCCTGTGGAGCTCTGAGAATTGTTAGTATTGCATAGAGAAGAAATGTCCAGCACACATGAATAAACATTATGTAAAGTATATATTTTGTATTCATTTGATATATTTTGAGTTTTTCAGATAACTATTATCATCCCCATGGATATATAAATAAGTACCATTATTAATGATATCTATTATTTTTTTGTTTATGTTTAAAGGCAACGCCGGGCATCCCCAACTACGACCCAATCGCCCATGTTTATTTATAAACTCTTCGCTTACATACCAAGCACCATGAATAACTATTGCTCTTTCTCTGGCATTATCATTTATATTTTCTTCAAGCCCATCCAATTTTAATGAGTACCCATGCTTGCCGGTATATGTTTCCGCTGTTTTATAGAATCCCAAACTGCTTTTTTTTGAATTCTTCACATTTGAAAACGCAATCGCTTCATTTTCACCAGAGTTTCTGCCATGAGCCACCAACGATTCGGAAATTATTTTTTTAGCCTTCAGGTCTATTATGTACAAACGGTTTTCAGAGGATGGTTTTGAATAATCAATAATCGTCAATATTGAATCATTGGTTTTATTTTTAATTGATCGGAAGCCATTGAATGCGTATTCAAATACTTCAAAACCAATTTTATTTTTCAAACCAATTTTATTATATAACTTCAATGCATTAGAATTAGAAAACACTGAGGAACTTATGACAATCATAAAAACTAAGACTCTTGAGTACCATTTTTTCATTTTTATAAAATCAACAAGGTAAATCGCATTATCTGTTTCTTGAATAAGTAGGCTGTAATGGCAATTTTCTAAATATCCAAATATTTTTCTTTAAGCATTTTATTGCATCTTTTTAAGTCAATACTGCTTACTTTAACTCCTTTGTTTTCTGTATCAGAGGCACTGATTTTCTCATAGGAACTTTGGTTGTAGGTTTCCAAGGTGAACCCATAGACTCCTTGTTCACTCCAGGTTGGGTTTTTAAAATTAAAGGCATACATGCCTTTTTCTAAAGTAAAATACATCCCGACACAAACTCCGATATAAGCACCTGCAAGTCCCATATATTCCGCGTTTGGACCTGACGCACCCATTGAGACATTATATACGTCACTTTTTTCTGGAACAACTGTTACAGTAACCCAGCTTCCTTCAAGTGTTAACAAATCTCTTGGAATAGCGTCTTTTTGCCCACAATTAGAAAGCAATACAATTACAAAAATAGGAATACTTAGCTTCATCATTGATTTTCCCCTTTAAAACTATGACACTTGAACTGCTTTAAACTTTGGCTTAAAGCCCGGTATTATGAATTAGTATAAGATCATTTAATTTTAAAAGCAATTTCTAGAATCATTGCTACCATGGCCATTTGCCTTTGATTACTTTCAGACCTTTTTTATCTAGTTTTAAATCTCTAATAGAAAAGTCTTGGTTGTTTATCACTTTCCTAACAAAAGGTATAAACCATTCTATTTTATCCCTAAATGCATTATTAAAATACCCATCAATATGACGTAACGCTCCTTGTGCTGTGACCGGCCAGTTACCGTCATAATCGCCGCCAACCCGAAAAGGTTTCTCCAAGTTGTCAGGGCAAAATACAAAGCCTTCGGCTTTTCCATATACCAATACTATAAAGCTAATTTCTTTTTGCTTTGCCTCTTTATGCCACGTCGGGGTTCTCTCAGTCACTCTTTAGCTTTTTCTTTTTCATTAAGTAAGATTGTCCCGAATCAACCAGATAATGCCCTCGCATCGTGGTTCTGCCAAGTAACATTCTGAATCCCATTGAGTCACGATTTGTTAAGGTAATCTCAGCTTTATGGGCTACACCTCCGATTGTAATTGTTGATTGGATAACATAACGCATTTCGCTGTGACCACCTGAATCACGAACCTTTCTTTCATCGTGTAATGGCGCTTCGCACTCCACGACAGTCTCCACATCCCGTTGCTTAGGGTGAATTTTAAAGCGAACTATTTTTTTACCATCTCTTTCTTCTAACCTCACATCAAAAGCATGCAATGCCGATGTTCTTGCTCCGGTATCAACTTTTGCTTTAATTTTATTAATTCCCAGCTCAGGAAGCGAAACCCATTCTCTCCATCCAAGTATATTACTCATGATTTGTGGACTCCTGATGGTGCGTAACTGGTGTGTCCGGTAATTCATGAACTGTTGGACGACGTTTTTTCCGAGTGCGCGCCGGAATCATTCCGCGCATGGACTCTAGCTTACCAAAGCAAAGAAGTTTATCTCCCGGTTCCATCACTCTGTCCGGTTTGGGGTTTGGAATGACCTTACTTCCTCTGTACAACGTTAACACATTGAGGTCTTTTTCAGATAAATCTATATCAGCAATTTTCTTGCCAACATACTCAGACCCTTCAGGAATATAAAGCTCATTCACTCCATAACCTTTACTGACAGTTAGTCGCTGGCGAATATCAATTTCAGGAAACTCAATTTGAGCAGCAATGTAATCAATAATCGCACCGGCAACATCAAGTTGTGTGCAATTTTCTATTCCTTCCAAACCGGGTGAAGAGTTTACTTCCATAATTTGCGGTCCAGTAGAGCTTTCCAGCATATCAACACCGGCCACTCTCAGACCCAGAATTTGAGCTGCCCGAATAGCAACGTCTTCATACTCTTTTGGCAAGTCAATGGCTTGAGCGACTCCTCCTCGATGAACATTGCTTCGGAATTCCTGTCCTTGAGCGACTCGACGCATAGCAGCAACAACTCGATCTCCAACGACTAAAGCCCGAATATCTTTACCACGACTTTCAGCGACAAATTTTTGAATCAAAACATCTTGTTTCTGACTCTGTAACAGCTCAATGATAGACTCAGCCGCATTGACAGTATCAGCCAATAAAACACCGATACCCTGAGTTCCCTCTATGAGTTTAATAATAACAGGAGCACCGCCCACACGATGAATTGCCGGCAAGACATCTTTTTTATCACGAACAAATGTGGTTTCAGGTATGCCAATATGATGGCGGGCTAAAATTTGTAAACTGCGAAGTTTATCCCTTGAATTGGCAATTCCATGAGCTGTGTTTGCGCAAAAAACATCCATCTGTTGAAACTGCCTGACCACAGCGGTTCCATGATAAGTTACCGATGCTCCAATCCTAGGTAAAACAGCATCATAGTGACTGAGTTGTTTACCACGAAAATATAAATCCGGTGAGCCTTGTTTGAGGTCGATGGAAAATTTTAGTGTATCAAGCACCTTTACGTCGATTCCTCTATCCAGAGCAGCTTCTTTAAGTCGACGGGTGCTATAAGCTTTTGGAGCACGAGAGAGTATAGCTAGTTTCAATTTATTCTCAATTATTTAGTTATTAATAATTATTCAAATTTTACTTCAAACCAACCTAACTACAACTAACATTACATCAAAAGAAAGGGTTTTATCTAATAATTTAGTAGCTCAAACGGGACGTTGTAAGAACCTTCCTTCAGAGCTTGGCATGTTGTTAATTAATAATTATCTAAATACTTGCTAAGTCCAAATCTAATGCTTTATTAAGCTGAACGAAAAAACATTAGATATACTAATCGACCATTCTCTTTATTATTACCAAAACTCTCACCGGCAGTATGCCAAAACCAAGGACGTAAAAGCACTAAACGATTGAAACGCATCGGAACTCTCATGGTCATTTCCCACTTTGACTCATCATTGGAGTCTTTTTCCAACAAATCAGCAACCCATTGTTTAGCTGAGTTCGCCCCAAACTTCTCAAAACATTCCTGATCGCTAAATGGAGCTCGTTCGGTGTTCGTGGCTTTGTGGCGAAAAAACTCCGTTCCGCCCCGACAATCATCCGGTTCACTTAAATATAAAATCCCCGACCAGTGTGAGCCATCAACGTGGACTTTAGCCGTCCCAATATCGGACTCCAATGCAATTCGACATTTCCCATGTGCTTGATTATGTTCCATTGATACTAATGGCTCACCAACCAACCGGGAAACCTCATTATGCAAGCCCTCAAGATTGATTCGTTCAACTGAGTTTCTTCCGGGATATGGTCCTTTGGCATTCGGATAGGTTAGCCCAAGAGCCGCTTTTCTAAAAGTGTAAGGATCATCCAAAAAATCATCGACCACAACTATTGATGTTGGCATAACAATTAAACCTCTTTTTTCTCTTTAATAATGAAAGAACTTTATCCTACTTTTAAAGGGCATGATAGCTCAAGGTCAAAACCAAAAAAACTATATTTTTTCCTAAACTAACTTTCTATTTTACTTTGCCTCATGTAAAGAAACAAAGGCAACCCGAAAGAAACTCCTACACAAAACGTAGCTGCGACAGGTATCCACAAGTTTGAAATGCGGAGCCTTTTCCCTTCATACAAAACAAACACGACCAAGACAATTGCCGAAACAATAACATCTAACCCAAAAAACGCTCCTATCCTTGTGGAAAAAAGCTCTTGTATAAGAAGTGGTACATTAAGCCCGTTCTCAAGAACCCAAGGAATAAATTGCGTCATTGGCACAATAATTCCAGCAAAACATAGCAATAAAAAAGTTGTTTTTAAGTTCATAGATTACCCTTATTCTTTTGAAGTGTGTAAAAAACGATTCCTAAGCTCTTTTCTGATAACCAGCTTCAATCCCGACCAAATATCATCAACAGCACATACTTTCACGTCAACAAGTCCCATCGGTAAACAAATCTCTCTGATAGTATCTTCAGTAATATCGGTTATCACTTTCGAACTTTTCTTCGACCATGAAACCCAAATCATGCCATCGGGATTGATTTTGTGTATTAACAAATTTAGATTCTGCGCCAATTCTTTAGCTTTAGTCGTGAAAACATGAGCCAAATCAATATTGTTTGTTGCTCGGGTTAAAAATACAACTTGCTCAAACATTGGTGCTATAAGTTGATAATAATCATCCGGCGGGTTCTTAACATAAAGTCGCTGCTTTGGCTTTATTCCCAATTTTTCGAAAAGAGGCTTTCCTGAATATCCTGCCATAATACAAAACCAGATTGAAACTAAGTCATAAATCTTATGATAACTAATTTTTATTGATTAATAATATATCTTTTCAAACCTTGTAAAACCTTATTTATGACTTATCATCGCCATACCAACTGTCATTACCTTCTGCTAATAGCGGATAACGCGAGTTCGCCCAGGTAAAAAAATCGCTTGTACTAGCAAGAGTTTGGTTATCAATATCGATTTTAACTCCTGCTTCTGTTGCTCTGCGAATCTCTCTTAAACTTTCAACTAAAAAACCCCAGTCAATCGGTCGCATTCCGAGTTCATCCATGTCTTTACGGTTGTTGTACCACTTGTTCATTATTCTCAGTTCACTTTCAGGATACTGGTATGACTCTAATGGAATCATTATTATCAACCCGCATTGTTGAATAGCTAAAATAAAGTTCTCTTCACTTTCAAATACTTTTTTTTGAAAGCGAGTTTTAAAAAATATCCAAGAATACGTCCAACCTTGTTCTTTCGCCCAAACCCGAATTGCATTTCCAATGGGCCAGATTATTCGTCCCGTTCCATTATTAAAAGCCTTTAATGTCAACTGATAATCTTCCCTGCTTGCCTTTTTTATTGCCCATTTTGGCAAATCGATCTTCATTTCGTACACTCCAAAAGTGCATAAGAACCAATAATTATTGTCTATCAAAGTGTCCGATTACACCAGAAAAAATGATACCTGTTAAAAAACTCTTGTTAAAACAATATTTTTTGGATTATGTTTCAATTAGGAGTCTTTTTCTGAATCATTGCTTGTGTAAGGCATACCCCATTCATAACCATCAAGATAAACTCAACTGTTTAAATAGTTTATAACAACCTTTTCAGATGTGTTCTTTAAATCGGGGTAGAACGCAAATCTGCATCGAACCCTTTTTTTAGATTGGAAAAAATTCCTGTTTTTTTATATCTCGCAAATGGATCATTATATAACTCATGATTTTCATCAAAGAACTCTGGTGGCATTTTTGACTTATACCCAGCACTATTTAGGATGTTATCCTCCTCGATTGTAATAGTTGCTCGAATACTTAAAGGTGAAAGCCAATCCAATATTTCACGGGGACTAGAAAACTTTTTATCTTTCAATATTTCATACAATGCCTGGCAAGGGACTATATGCTCGTGCTTAAAGTTTTTACTGCAATAACTATGGTATAAGGATTCACTACTAATATCTTTCGTCTTTTCTTTGACTTTAGAAGATCTAAATTGAGCAGAACAATGATAACTAGATGTTTCAGAAAACTTTCTTATTATAAACTTTAATAAGTCCTTTGAATCAGGACATCTCAGAAGGTTTGCTTCTTGGAGCTTGAAAATAACTTGAGAGTAGTAATTTTGCACTATTAGTAATATTTACCACTCCTGAATCCCCTCGAAGAGGGGACACAAGAGTTATATTAGATTCACTAGGATGCTTCCATATTAGAGTTATATTCTCCAAGTGCGGCATAGCCATTCATACGAGCACGGTGAGCTAATTCTTGTTGTGCTGCAGAGGTGTTTTTTGCCGGATTCGAACCCCAAACTTTAAGAGCTGATGCTTGCAAAGCTCTTCCGTATGAGAAGCTCAAAGGCCATGGCAATGGACCGAGTTTGTTCATTTCATTCAAGTGAACTGTGGCTTCTTCTTCACTTTGACCGCCTGAGAGAAAAACCACGCCTGCCAAACTTGCAGGAACAGAATTCATTAAACAACTAACCGTTGCTTCAGCAATTTCCTCTGCATCTGCTTGTTCAGGACATTTATCTCCCGGTACAACCATTGATGATTTGAGGATTGTTCCTTCTAGCAAAACATCATGTTCATATAAATGATGGAAAAGTGTTTTCAAAACCAATTCCGT
>Ga0209408_1001956_pt1 | contig 12207 bp, 12 predicted proteins | sample AD_UKC107_MetaG_FD_184422 | JGI IMG/M metagenome (GOLD analysis project Ga0209408, IMG submission 184422) | Active sludge microbial communities of municipal wastewater-treating anaerobic digesters from Hong Kong - AD_UKC107_MetaG (SPAdes)... | ecosystem: Engineered > Bioreactor > Anaerobic >... | reverse complement strand
TTCAAAAGAAGTCACATTGGTCACAAAACCCTCTGACGCGAAGAGAATTGTAAGGAAAGTCTTTTCAATCTACGGCAAGAGAACACATTTGAAGTACATGAGACAGAAGAACTCGATTTACTTTCAGCGTTTCTTGAAAAGTGATAGCCTGGATACCAGGGTCAATGTAATTGGGAATATGATCTTTGGATACTATAGGAAACCAATCAAGGGGGAAAGATTTCAGAGCTTCTGGGAGCGGGATCGTAATAAAAGAAGATCTTCCTATTGAGGCCATTAAGATTGCTCTTGAAACCTATAGCAAGATTGGAAAGGCAATGCTTGGAGTCGATATGCTAAAGGATGACAACGGAAAATACTGGATAATTGAAATTAGCCCGTTCATATACGTAAGAACTCCTGAGCAACTGAAAGTGAACGGTGTCCCTGGCGCATACTCTTTGCAGGATGACAGGACTCTATTGTTCGAAGAGAAGTCATTTTGGCCTCAGCAACTTGCCCTTAAAGTGTTCTTTGAGCAGAACTATCTTTCTTCCGTTGAAGAATGGAAAGCAGAGTTTTTGGAGCCAGGCATTCAAAAAGCTATATCAAAAGAGTTTTATGAACAAGAAGTTGGAAGCGATTTTTGAAGAGAAGAGCAGATCAGTCGATATCTGAAAATTGCTGTTGTTAAGTCGATGAGATCAGTGATTGCTGTTTTGTTGCAATAGAACATTTGTGGGTCAGAGTTTGAAGCAAGGCATCGAATTAATTCTTATGTATAGGGATTAGTAGGTTAGCGATTCAGAGATCAGATGTACGTTTTGAATTACAAAGCTCTTCTCTTCTGGTTTATGCGAGTGGAATGTGAGGTTTGCCTGTTGTGCTTATCATCAAAATCAAGTGTTGAATCAAAGTATGAGTCATAAATATTGATTGTCCTTGGCATTATAATGAGAATAGTGAAGAACCTGAAGTTAAGAAATCTTGGTGTAGGTGAGAACATTGTTAAATGGCAAAAGCATCCTGATTATCGGTGGAACTGGGACTGTTGGAACAAGCTTGTTCTACAGTCTACTTAGGCAGAGCCCGCAAGTCATTAGGCTTTTCTCCAGGGATGAACATAAGCAGTTCATAATGGAGAACGAGCTAGGGATAATAAAAAGTGCCGACAATGGGAACGAGATACCCAGTACGGCAAATGTTCGGTTTCTAATTGGTGATGTGCGCGATAAAGAGAGAGTATTGAGAGCTATGGAGGGAATAGATATCGTTTTTAATGTAGCCGCGATGAAACATGTTCCAGCGTGCGAATACAATCCCTTTGAAGCGGTAAAGACGAATGTTCTAGGTGTGCAGAATGTGATCGAGGCTGCTCTGAAGACTGGGGTAGAAACTGTTGTATATACAAGTACCGACAAAGCTGCCTCTCCAACGAACACAATGGGTGCTACTAAACTTCTTGCCGAGAGGTTAATGAGTGCAGCTCAGTTTTCAAGGGGAGGAGCTAAGACAAAATTTGTATCAGTCAGATTTGGCAATATCTTAATGAGTCGCGGTAGCGTGCTCCCATTATTTGTCGCTCAGGCAATAAAGAAATCGCCTTTGACTCTTACAGAACCAGAAATGACTCGCTTTGTAATGAGCAAGGAAAGAGCGGTTGAGCTAATACAAAAAGCTGCTATTGAGTCTCTTGGAGGAGAGATATTCGTGCTAAAAATGCCCGTTGTCAGGATGGGAGATGTTGCAAAGAGTATTATGGAGTACTTCGATTACGACTCAATGAAGATTATTGGTAAGCGTCCTGGCGAAAAGATGTATGAGGAGCTAATGACGGAAGAAGAGAGTATGAGGGCATTGGAGCTTGAAGATATGTTTGCGGTGCTGCCTTTTTTTGGAGAAAGAGAGAATTACATTAGGCACTATGAAGAAAAAGCAAGACCAGCCAAAATAGGTATGTACTCCTCGGAGAACGAACCTATCCTCAATTATGTTAATGTAAAAGATATGATATGGGATATACTGAACAGAGAAGGGGTGAAGTAATGAAGGCTCTCGTAACTGGTGGAGCGGGTTTTATTGGACGATGGCTGATAAAACGATTACTGGATGAAGGACATTTAGTATATGCTATAGACGACTTCTCAAATGGAAGAAGAGAAAATATGTACGAGTTTTTCGAGGAAGAGTCATTTCGTTTTTTAGAAGGTGATGTAAGGAATGAGCGAACTTTCGAGAAGCTTTTTCAAGAGAAATACGATATCGTATACCACTTGGCCGCAGAGATCAATGTACAGAATTCCATAGATAACCCCTCTCAGACAATCGAAAGAGACATTCTCGGCACTTTCAATATTCTCGAACACTGCAGAAAGCAGAAGACGAGAGTCGTATTCATGTCAACGTGCATGGTCTATGATCGCAGTTATGACGAATTAGGAATAACTGAAGAGCACCCCACTAAACCCGCATCACCATACGCAGCGGCTAAGCTCAGCGGCGAAGCGCTTACACTTTCATATTTTCATGCCTACGGGCTGCCAACTACTGTTGTCAGACCATTCAACACTTATGGTCCTTTCCAGAAAACGAACGGCGAGGGGGGGGTTGTGGCGATATTCGTCAAGCAAGCTCTCAAGAATGAACCTTTGAGAATATATGGGGGCGGAACACAGACAAGAGATTTGTTATACGTGGAAGATTGCGTCGATTTTATAATAAGGGCAGGAAGCAACGACCTTGCTCTTGGCCAAATAATAAATGCGGGAACGGGAAACGATGTTGCGATTAATAATCTCGCTCTAATGATTGCGGGAACCTCTAAACTAATTAGACACGTTCCACATATTCACCCGCAAGCAGAAATCATGAAACTCAAGTGCAACTCTAGCAAAGCTAGGGATTTGCTAGGGTGGGAACCAAAATTCTCACTCGAGAAGGGCATTGAGAAGACGAAAAAATGGATAGAAAGCAATCCAGAACTATAGGGGGCGAATCGTGAACAATATCCCTTACGGCAGACAATGGATAGATGAAGAAGATATATCGGCCGTGGCAGAAGTACTTGGCAGTGATTGGCTGACTCAGGGACCAGACATCGAAGAATTCGAAAAAGCTATTGCGAATTATGTTGGTGCTAAGTATGTTGTTACGTTCAGTTCGGGAACTTCCGCACTACACGGCGCAATGTTTGCAGCGGGAATCAAACCTGGAGATGAGATAATTACCTCTCCAATAACATTCGTGGCTACTTCAAATTCTGCGATCTATTTGGGAGCCAGACCGAAATTTGTGGATATTGATCTGAACACTTACTGCATCGATACTTCAAAAATCGAGGAAGCAATTACTGAGAATACTAAAGTAATTGCCCCGGTGGATCTTGCAGGTTATCCTGTAGATATCCAAACTATCATAGCGATTGCAAGAAAGCACAAATTAGTTGTAGTTGAAGATTCTGCTCATGCTCTCGGAGCTAAAAGGAATGGCAAGATGGTTGGAACAGAAGCAGGGATGTCTTTGTTTAGCTTTCATCCAGTGAAGCATATCACTACTGGAGAGGGCGGAGCTATAGCAACTGACAATGAGGAATACTACAAGAAAATGAAGATCTTTGTTACTCATGGAATAACGAAAGATCCAGCTCTTTTGAGAAGAAATGATGGGCCATGGTACTACGAAATGCAGGAACTTGGTTTCAACTATAGGCTCACGGATTTCCAGTGCGCTCTAGGACTTTCGCAGTTAAGGAAAATACAGGGTTTCCTCGATAGAAGGAACGAAATAGCTTCTATGTATAATGAAGCGTTCAAAGATATCGAAGGGCTTGTGATCCCTCCAAAACCAGTCCAACAAACCTCGCGGCACGCATATCATCTTTACCCGATTTTGCTTACCCAGATAGATCGAAAAGAAGCCTATATGAAACTGAGAGAAAGGGGAATATTCACTCAGGTCCACTACATCCCCGTCCACCTGCAGCCATACTACAGAGATAACTATGGCTTCAAGAGAGGCGATTATCCAAATGCTGAGTATTACTATGAACATGAGCTTTCTATACCCATGTATCCGAGAATGACTGACGAAGAAGTAAACTACGTAATAGAGTCCATAAAGAGTCTGGGAAAGTGAGGTGGTCGTTGTGGAGTTCAAGATAGGAGATCGTTTTGTAGGCGATGAACATCCAGTATTTATTGTGGTCGAGATGTCGTGCAACCATCTCCAAAAGTACGATTATGCAGTTGAGATCATAAAGAAAGCGAAAGATGCAGGCGCAGATGCTATTAAACTTCAGACATACACTCCAGACACCATGACGATAGATTGCAACAACAAGTATTTCAGGCTGGATGAAACCATCTGGGAAGGAAAGAATCTGTATCAGCTGTACAAGGAAGCATACACTCCGTGGGAGTGGCAGCCAAAGCTTAAGAAGATAGCTGAAGAGGAAGGACTAATCTTCTTCTCCACTCCGTTTGACAGGACTTCAGTCGATTTCCTTGAAGAGCTCGATGTCCCTGTTCATAAGGTAGCCTCGTACGAGATAACGGATATCCCTCTCATAGACTATATTGCCTCGAAGAGAAAACCCATAATATTTTCAATCGGAATGGCCACGCTAACGGACATTGAGTTGGCTTTATCAACGATAAGGAAGCACGAGAACAACGATATTGCAGTTTTGAAGTGTGTTAGTGCGTATCCTACTCCGATAGAAGAGACTAACTTGAAGACCATCGAAAACATTAGAGAAACTTTTGGGGTCGTCCCTGGCTTATCCGACCACACAAATACGATTACGACCGCCGTTCTTTCAGTTGCGCTTGGAGCAAAGATCATCGAAAAACACCTAACTCTTGATAGAAATCTGGGCGGACCAGATGCACCATTTTCTCTCGAACCAGATGAATTCAAGACAATGGTTAATTCAGTTAGAGAAGCCGAAAAGGCAATAGGGAAAACTACATATGAACTAAGCAAGAAACAGCAGAGAAGTCGTCTTATGGCAAGATCGCTCTTTGTAGTGAAAGACATGAAAAAGGGAGATATATTCACAGAAGAAAATGTGAAATCCATAAGACCTGGATATGGCTTGCATCCAAAGTATTTCTCTCAGATAATCGGGAAAAGAGCTAGTGAAAATTTGGCGTCAGGAAGTCCATTGAAATGGGAGGTTGTAGATATGTTTTCTCAAAATCCTTAGACTTTCTGCACTTTATGTAGTGTTTGTTATGTGATCATTTTTAGGGAGGGACTAAGACATGTCACTGAGCTTCAGAAGAATTCTGGAACAAGATTTGGAGAAGATTGCTGAATGGAGAATGAGTCCTGAGGTGACCAAATATATGTATACTAACCCAAAGATAACCATGAAAGATCAGTTACAGTGGTTCGAAAGAATTTCTACAGACGAGAAGGTTAGCTACTGGCTGATTGTCTTTGGAGGTGTAGAGATCGGTGTAATTAATCTATATGATATAGATCTTCAGAATCGAAGGTGTTTTTGGGCTTATTACATCGGTGATAATTCTGTCAGAGGCAAGGGATTGGGTAGGGGAATCGAATGCAACATTTATGATCATGTGTTCTTCAAATTAGCTCTTAATAAACTTTCCTGCGAAGTATTGTCTTTCAATCAAAAGGTCGTTGACATTCATAAGCATTTCGGCTCAAAAGTTGAGGGGCTGCTGAGACAACACATCTACAAAGAGGGTAAGTTCTTAGATGTTGTTCGAATGGCAATATTGAAAGAAGAATGGAAAGAAATGAAAAACTCATTTGAATATGAGAAAGTCAGGTTTGAGGACTGAGGCAATTGTTGTCGGTCGCGTTTTGTGTGAAGGCAAGTAGAAAAATAGGATATGGTCACATTATGAGGTGTATATCTTTAGCATTGGCTTTAAAGAGAGATTCTTTCGAATGCCACTTTTTCTCTAATTCGGGAGCTCGAGGAATTATTCTTAATAATGGCTTTCACTTTAATCATTTAGAGGAATTTCGAGATGAAGATATTACGGTAATCGATGATGTAGAACCTGCTTTTGTGGTTTTAGACTCTTATCTTGCTAATTCAAGTTATACAGAAGAACTGGCAAGAGAGCATTTTCTCGTTCAGTTCGATGACAACAACGACATTTATGGTGAGATTTCCGCCGATATTCTCATCAACGGCAATATTCATGCCGGAGATTTGAACTATATTGGCAAGAAGAAAAGTACAAGATTCTTGCTAGGCCCGGAATATCTTGTGATGAAAAGTGAATACTGGAATCCCAAAAGCTCCGATGAAAGTGAGAATAGCTTGCTTATAACTACTGGTGGAGCGGATTTCTTCGATCTAATGCCAAAGTTCCTGGAAGCTCTGAAAAAATTGCCAGTAAAAAAGAGAGTTATCGTTGGCCCCGGCTTTTCACAGAGCCAAATCAGGAAACTGGAGATGTTATCCAAAAACATGACAGACTGCGAACTAATTTATACGCCTTCTAGCTTGAAGGACTACATAGCTCAATCCTCGATTGTTCTTTCTGCCTCCGGTTCAACTATTTATGAGATACTTACAATGAAGCGTTTGCCCATAATCTTTTCTATGGCAGATAACCAGAGAATGATAGCCAGAAAGCTTGAGGGCTTTGGCATAACGAATCTTGGATGGCATGAATATATTGATTTTGAAAAGCTTCCTGAAATAATCCTGCAGGAAACAGAAATCAAAGAAGCGAAAAAGAAGGACCTAGCGGACTTCTTCTCAAAATTTGATGGAAAAGGCGCATTGAGAACTGCTAAAGTGATAGTTGATGAGGTGAGTAAACGATGATAGCAGCAATTATCCAAGCGAGACTTGGCTCCACAAGGACCCCGGGCAAAACAATGAAGTTGATTGGTAACAAGCCTCTTCTTGAATATTCAGTAGATAGAGCTAAAAGGGCAAGATACATCGATAAAGTGATAGTTGCAACCACTACTTCAACCAAGGATCATTTGATCTCAGAATGGTGCGAAGAGAAAGGAATTGTTTTTTTTAGAGGGAGCGAAGACGATGTTTTAGATAGATACTTCCAAACCGCTTCATATTTTGGGGCGGAGACCATTGTGAGAATTACTTCTGACTGCCCTTTTGTTGATCCGGAAGTAACGGACTTGCTTATCTTGACCCAAAAGGTATTAAGTGCCGACTATGTTTCTAATCGATTGAAGAAAAGGACTTGGCCGCATGGTTTGGATGTTGAAGTATTCACCTTCAACGCTCTGGAAACTGCCTGGAAAAACGGAAAAGAAAAGAGGGAGAGAGAGCATGTAACACCTTACATAATGCGGCACCCTGAGCTATTCAAACATGCCGAGGTACCTCTGGAAGAAGATCTATCTCACTACAGGCTCACAGTTGATTATCCCGAAGATCTAGAATTCACGAGAATCATGATTGAAAAATATAACGCCGCCAGAATGAACTGGCGTGAAATCATTGATCTTCTAAAAAAACATCCAGAGCTAGTAGAAATTAATGCATCGAGGGTGGATACAAAGATATGATTCGTTGCAAGGATTAGGTAGTGGTATTGTTTGTTAAATTCAATGTTAGAAGTCTAACGTGGATTCGATCATTTACGTTTGTGCAGCGTAGGCTTTTTTGTATAAATGGAATGTGAACTTTGTGCATAATTATATTTATGCAGATTTAGGATATCGGATTTTCTGATAGATGAGGTGCTAGTTTGAAATCGCTGCACGCGTGACTCAGAAGTGCCTCCAAGAAGCTTGTCTACCAGAAACATGAAACCCCGTAGCTGTGCGAAATTAAGATATTTCGGCCTACCTTTTGTCAAGAATTTGCTCCCGATAGTTGGTACTTTCATCTCATATGTTTGGAGAAGCGATTGCAAAACCGATTGACTAAGTGTTGTTCCGGTCACAAAAGAGCAGTTTGATATGGGCTCAAAATACATCTCACTACCCTCGTCTTGAATATGAAAGTTCGACAGACACGTTTTTTCCATCTGCGGAGAGCGAATGCATCTGAGACAACAGTCGTCAACATAATTTTGAAGCTGCAGAATCTTTTCAGAAGGAAAACAAAAATTTCATGTGCGCATGAAGATGGCATCAACTTATTGTTTTTGGTCTAGTAAAGAAGTGTGTGAAATGAAGCGGCAACGTGTATTTGCACTTGTGTGAATTGGTGACAACTGAATTTTACAAACACCAATGATTGTTGTTGTATGACTGTTTTTGGAAACTATTTCTATTTAGCTATAAACAGTAACCTGACGACACAAAAACAAACCTAACATCGAGGTTAACTTTTCGCCTTAAAAATGAACGTTTTCACAATGGCACTGGATGATGTCCTGTTTAAAGCAGTAATTGATAAGTTCTAACTAAAACATCCAAAACAAATTCGCTTAAGGTCTCTTTCTTGCAGAAACAAACGAGGGCAATCTTTTGTCCGGAATATACGTAATCTTGGTAAACGTTTTTGACAGGCTAAACAGTGAACTGCTAAAAAGTGATTTGGAAGAAGGTAAGTACATACAAAACCCTAGAAAAAGAGTGTTCTAATTCACCATTCTTGTTGAACTATTGCTTTGCAGTCAACGCAGTGCTGATGATAAAGCGTCTGACTTTGTTTTTCTTTTTCGAAGTGCATGCTGGCAAAGCGTCGTGGAAATATTTGCTCGTTTCCAGTTCGTTACTATGACTCAAAAATGTTTGGAAGATCAGCTTGAAACCTCTCTTGCATTTGTCTCGCATTCTTGAGTGCTTTGCTAGAAGAGATTACACCAGATTTTCTTGTAAACTGTACAAGTTCAGAAAAAGATCGAGGACATTCCAGATTACACAAGATTTCCTCTCTGAATACCGAAGTCAAATCAGTTCCAAGAATACCTGCTATGCTTATAGACGGAACACCAACATAGGAAAGATTTATCAATGCAGTACTCGAAATTGAACAGACTTGAACAGAAGAATAACCGCTCTTCAAAATTGCAGCCTCGGCAATTTCTGTTGAATTGGATATTTCAAACCCGCTTTCAATAATTTTATAAGAGTCAATCCTCTCCATAGGATGGGGAAGATATATGAATTTTTCAAATGATTCGGTTAGTTCTCCAGTCAACTTCGAAAGCGCTGAATAGTAGTCTGATGCGGGGACTTGTTTTGATCCTTGGAGTCCTTGCCCAATGAAGAAAAAGGCACTATCCGATCCATCCCCAATTTTCCCGTCACTATTGTTCAGATCCAACGATGAAGCAACAAAGATTGGATAACCTAAGGCCTTAACATTTGATACATTACTCTCACAATTGTTGTTTCCATATGACTTAACAAAAACATCCACATGAGGACTCTTTCCATAGCCCTTCCACGATATTGGACTGAATCCTGTTGCTCTTTTCCAGAAAAGATCCCTCGTTCTTTCCTTAAACGTCCTTCTAAGTCTCTCAGAGGGGCCAATCTTCCGATAAGCAACCATCCCATCTTCAATTAGAATGTTCTTCGAGTTCGCCAAGGACATAATCATTCTTGAAAGAATGTGTTCATCGCTATATATGACAACAAATTCGGGATTAAAAGTATCGATTTCTCTGTTGAGCAAAAAAATGGATTCTCGTACTTTTCTAATCTTCCCCTTTTCTGCGGGATCATACAGTTTCCTTGTACGAAAATCTGGTTTCTCGACCTTAACAATTCTATTGAAAACAACATCATCAAGCTGATCGGCAGAATAACTGTCGTAATCAAACTCATTAGAGGCAACAAGCAAATGCTCTCCAGAAATGCAATTTGCTATTGCTCTTGAAACTGCTAAATGACTCGGCCTAAAAACTACATGAAGGATGCGCCTAGACAAATCGTCAACTCCTTTCACAGTTAGATAAGTGTCTTGATAGAGGAAACAACTCTTGAACAAGACTGTAAAACAATCATCTCACTAAAGTTTAACTCATAAATCATTTGGAACAAAGAATGCAATATATCATCTTCCTGACAGCAGCGAGAAGCGGTCTCGATGGAAACAAAAAATGCTTGCCTCTCAGCAAGCATTTGCAGTGAAATCGTAGATAGTAATATTTAGGGCACTACAGCTGCCTACTTTGAGTAACTGTTCTCAGGAAATACACCGTCCCAAGTGTACCCAGCTGCCGTGACATTCGTGACCACAGTCGAATAAGTCCCCGAGGGTGCATTGACAACGGTGAACTTGGCTACTCCGGAAGTATCCGTCGTGATAGTACCGGCAAAGTACGGGGAGCTACCGTTGTTGAGATAAACCGCTATCGAAACAGTTGCTCCGACAACAACCGGCTCCAGCTGAACTGAAACATACATATGCTTCGCATTTCTGCTCAATGAATACCTGATATTGGAAACTGTTACTGTACCGGGTTCGGGACCAGGATCCGGTGGGGTAGTTCCAGAGGAAGCTTGAACAGCTAAATCGGCTCTGACCAGCCCATACCCCTGATGTTCCTGTTTCAGCCCCAGATTTTCTGCCGTCTGTTGAAGAATCGATCTTACCTCTCCGTTAGTCAATGAAGAGTTTGCGGCAAGAACGAGGGCTGCAACTCCAACAACATGAGGCGAAGCCATAGAAGTCCCGCTGTAATAGGCATAACCGCCTCCTGGAATACTACTCAATATGCTCACGCCTGGGGCAATCAGTTCTACGTCCGGCCCCGTACTCGAGAAAGAAGCTCTTGCATCGTTAGAATCGGAAGCCGCAACAGCAATAACTGAGGCGTATTCTCCAGGATATTCAACGGTGTCCCTATTTCCAGGTTTGTTACCGCTGTTGCCTGCTGCAGCAACTATAAGTATGCCTGCCTCGTACGCCGCATTGCACGCATCCTCGAGAGATTGCATATCGCTCGTAGTACCAAGGCTCATGTTGATTACATCAATGTCGTTAATTATTGCCCACTCGATGCCAGCAATAATCCAATCAAGATAACCGCTTCCTGCTGAGTCGAGGACCTTGACAGCATAAAGAGAAGCAGAAGGGGCAACACCGTATACTCCGATATTATTGGAGTAGATCGCAGCAACGGTTCCCGAAACATGAGTTCCGTGTCCGTTGTCATCAACATATGAACCAGTTCCTGTGAAATCGTCTCCTCCTACAACCTTGCCATCGAGATCGGGATGGGTTCCATCGATTCCAGTGTCCAGAATTGCAACTTTAACCCCGTTTCCAGTTGATGTGCCCCATGTTGGAAACACAAAGGACTCGTCTCCAAAGATCCTATCCATACCCCACAGATACTGCTCTTCAAGGGCATGAAGTTGTATGTTTGGTTCAACATAGACTACATGAGGATTTCTGAGCAAACCGTCGATCGCCTCAACGGGGATCTTCGCGGACAAAGCCTTGATAAAGCCGAATTCCGCATAGACCTCGCCACCGAACGCCTTGATAAGAGCCTTGTCGGGCAGACCGGAGAAACCGATGATCACCCTTGCTTGCCCATCCACAGCTTGTAAAGACCAATCAGTGGGTGTCGAACCCGGTATATCTATGGTCTTTACACACCCTGAAACCATAAAAACAACAACTAAAACAATCAAGCCGATAGATAAGGCAATCTTCCTCTTCATAAATCTCACCCCCAAGATTGTATTTGCCATAGTATACAACTTATGCAAACTAAACCGTAATGAACATCACGAGTCGATCGTATGAACTATCCAGCTAAAGTAACTCTGACGATAATACTATGAAGAATCGAATAATGGAGTCCGCATGCGGCGTCTCTTTCAGTCAGGAGAAAAGACTGCCTCACAGGGAACCGGTGTACGCTTAAAACCAAAGACCCGCTGACCGCTATGAAAAAGACGTCATCTCGACTCTCCTCTTTGGTCATCCCGTGATGAGACTGCACGGGATCTCGCACTTAAGAACCGCTGTACGGTCAAAAGCGAAAACCCGCTGAACGCTGGAAAGAACCGTCCTTCGTTACCCGTCCAAGATCATGGACCCGTCCTTGGATAAGATCAACGCTAAGATCCCGAAACAAGTTCGGGATGACAATGAGAGGGACTTTCAAAAAGTAATGGCGGGAATGATAGCGTTCGTTATTCCGAAAACGCCGCATTCAGTCATGCTGAACTCGCTTCAGCATCTAGGTCTTGAGAGCCGCTGGACGCTTAAGAACGAAGACCCGCTGTGCGCTGAAAGATCAAACCCGGATCCCGAACTAAATTCGGGATGACAGTGTGTGGCACCTC
>Ga0209408_1001950_pt1 | contig 12230 bp, 10 predicted proteins | sample AD_UKC107_MetaG_FD_184422 | JGI IMG/M metagenome (GOLD analysis project Ga0209408, IMG submission 184422) | Active sludge microbial communities of municipal wastewater-treating anaerobic digesters from Hong Kong - AD_UKC107_MetaG (SPAdes)... | ecosystem: Engineered > Bioreactor > Anaerobic >... | reverse complement strand
GGGGTTCTGTGCAAGGATACCTGAAAGTTTATTTTTGACATCCTCCAGCTTTACCCTTCTTGGGATAATGAGTTGTACCCGGTACATAAAAAGTATCTTCCCTGTTCCGGCAGGTGAAAAAGGTCCCTCCATACGGGCCGGAAAATTTTCTTTTATAAGCAGATCAATGAACTCTGACGCTTTTATACGGGCTGTATTTTTTCTGTAATGAGAAACCGTTACAGCGATCATACGCGTATAAGGCGGGTAACCGTAACGGATCCGTTCTTCCATTAATTGTGATAAAGCATCCGGAAGGTTTCCCTCCTTTAGCCACATATAAAATGGGTGATCTGTGTCTGTAGTTTGAAGAAATACGTGAACTGCCTGGTTTTGTAAAGTGGCCCGCATCAGCGCATGAACGGTCAACTGAAGGGCCTGTTCGGTAGCCCGGAAATGTTTTCGGGATAAAAGTTTTTCACAATGCAAAAAACAGATCATACCCGTTTTGTCATTCAGGAAATGATGCATCCGGTAGGGTCTGCATATTTTTGTTGCGGGATCCTGCGGGGCATCTTCCAGGTAATCGGGATCGGATTCCACAAGAAGCACTTCTTTTCCGCCGGCAATAACCTCTTCGGCCGCACGTAAGCTTTTTATGTGCAGTGTGCCTTTCATTGCATTGCTTTTCAGGGCTTTGAGCGTGTCAATTATTGTGAGGTGGTCACCGGGAAAATTTTTATTGGGAATTGCGAGAATTTGTTGAAATTTTCCTTTTTCAAGGTTGTAATACGTTTCAAGAGAGGGGACAACAGATCCTAAAAGAATCTGTGCCCGAAACATTTGTCCCATCATCAATGCCGTATCCCTGGAGTGTATATGTGGTGCTGCGTCTTGTTTTTTGTGACCGGGATGTTCCTCCATATCCACAATGATCATTCCCAAACGGGTATAGGGAAGAAATAAGGCATGGTGCATTCCGCATACAATACATGGATTGCCGGCGTAAAGTTCCTTTTGGGCACGGCTTTGTTCTTTCTGAGGTCTTTTTGAATGAAAACAGAGCAGAATTTCTCCAAATGCAGGCAACAAAGCTTCATACATCTTTTCACAGGCTACTCTGTCCGGTCCCAGCACCAGGCATTGCCCGCCTGCCAAAATGACTTTCTGCAGGTGTTCCCTGTAAATCTCTGTTCTTTCTACACCGTTGATGTATAGGGTTTTGCAGGATTCCTGAATCAAATATGACTCTTTTCCGGTAAAAGCGCTACGCCTTTTAAATTTCCACAGACTTAATGCCGTTTTTGCAACAGTCCCCAAGGGACACATATAATAACGTGCGATCCATTCCCAAAACCGTAAAATTTCCTCCGGGATAACAGGCAACGCTTTTTCCACCCCGTCAATCTCTTTATAAGCTTCCCCTAATACCGGTTTAAAACCATTTTTGTGTATATGCCATACTATTCCGGTAATAATTTTTTGACCTACAGGAGCCTTAACCTGCATCCCTGTAATTACTACACCGGCAAGATTTCCGGGTATTCTGTAAGTAAGAGGGCTTTCCAGAGCGAGGGGAAACAGTATATCGGCATACGTTTCCATTACAGATCGCGGACTTTTTCGGCTACCTGTTCCATAAGCCAATAGGGAGTAGAAGTAGCACCGCATATTCCTACTGTATCTCCCGGCTTGAACCATCCCGGATCAATATCTCCCGGGTTCTCTATGGAATAACTGCGTGGATTGGCCTCTTTGCATGTACGGTAAAGTACTTTTCCGTTGGAGCTCTCTCTGCCTGCCACAAAAAGTATCAGGGATTTGCCTGCGGCAAAACGCGTGAGCTTTTCCTGCCTGCCGTCAACCTGGGTACAAATGGTGTTGAAGATTTTCAAAAATTTCGGGTCAATGCCTTTTTCATCCATTAGAAGGCGTAATTTTTCCGCCGTTTTTTTATACTCTCCCGGATTTTTGGTTGTTTGAGAAAACAAGGAAACCGGTCCGCCTGAAAAACAAATCTGATCAAGATCTTTCAAAGTCTCAATTACTATGGCATCCCCGGAAACCTGTCCAAGCAATCCCACCACCTCTGCATGTCCTTTTTTTCCATAGATCAGGATCTGTCCCCCAAGGGGTTTGATCCTGTCGTACTCTTTCAGTATTTTTTTCTGCAGTTGCAATACCACGGGACAGGTACATTCCAACAGGGATATATGATTGGAACAGGCCAGTTCATAGGTGAGAGGCGGCTCTCCGTGTGCGCGGATCAATACCGTTGACCCCTCAGGAAGGCCACTCATGTTCTCCCGGCTTATAACGCGCAATCCTTTGGATTCAAGGCGATGCAATTCCTCGTTATTATGTACGATGGCTCCCAGTGAATATACTGTTTTCTTTTTGTCAAGTGCTTTTTCGGTACATTGGATGGCACGTATGACTCCTGAACAAAAACCGGACTGTTTATCTATTTCAACCTGATATCCCATTTTTCCTCCATGATTTTTTTGAACCAATACATCTGTTCTTCTACGCTCATTTGACCGTTGTCCAGCAATAACGCATCCGGGGCTTTAACCAGCGGGTGTGTTTTCCGGTGGGAGTCCAGATAATCCCGCTGACGCACATTGGCCAACACCTCGGCAAATGTGGCATCCATTCCTTTTGCCTGCAGTTCCCGGAGTCTGCGGTCGGCCCGTATTTCTGCAGGGGCGGTCATAAAGATCTTTAACTCGGCCTGTGGAAACACGGCTGTACCTATATCCCTGCCGTCCATAACGATCCCTTTTTTCTTTCCCCATTTTCTAAGTTGCAAATCCACGAAATCCCTGACACGCGGAATTTCAGAAACGGGGCTTACATGACGCGAAACTTCCATGCTGCGGATTCGTTCTTCTACGTTTTCCCCGTTCATATAGGTCAGGTTCTGACCTGTGACAGGATCCTTTTTAAATGTTAACCGGATATCCTTAAGATGGTCAATGATGGCCTGTCCATTCGGGCTCCCTTTTGGATCCGTCCATCCGTGATCCAGGGCGTACAATGTTATTGCGCGGTACAACGCTCCTGAATCCAGGTATGTATAATCCATCACCTTTGCAATTGCTTTGGCAAAAGTACTTTTTCCCGTAGAAGAATGGCCGTCTATAGCTATGATGATCTTCTTCATAATATGATTCAAATGTAGATGAAAATCTCCTATTTGTGAAATTCCCACTATCTTTGTAGCCGATAAAAGAGGGATGTATGAGAATTTTGATCGTTGATGATGAGAAAAGTATAAGGAATACCCTGAAAGAGATCCTGGAGTACGAAGATCACGAGGTGGTGCTTGCCGAAAACGGAGAACAGGCACTATCTGTCCTGGAGCAAGGCAAATTGCAGATAGATACGATTTTTTGCGATATAAAAATGCCGGGTATTGACGGTATTGAAGTTTTGGAAAAAATACAGGAAATGGACCTGGATGCACCCGTTATCATGATCTCGGGACACGGCAATATTGATACAGCGGTAGAGTGCATTAAAAAGGGCGCATACGATTTTATTGAAAAACCCCTGGACCTGAACCGCATCCTGATCACTTTGCGAAACGCCAACGACAAAACCTCTTTGGTGCAGGAAAACAAAAAACTAAAAAAGAAAGATTCCAAAGTTCCCCCGCTCATTGGTCAGTCTCCCGCAATCATGCGTATTTGGGATATCATAGACAAGGTGGCAGCTACCGATGCCCGTGTTCTAATTACCGGGTCCAACGGAACGGGAAAAGAACTGGTCGCACGCTGGCTGCATGAAAAAAGCACCCGTTCCAAAATGCCGTTTATTGAAGTCAATTGTGCCGCTATTCCAAGTGAACTTATTGAAAGCGAGCTTTTTGGACATGAAAAGGGGTCGTTTACATCGGCCATAAGGCAACACAAAGGCAAATTTGAACAGGCGGACGGAGGGACCTTGTTCCTGGATGAGATCGGGGATATGTCGTTGGCTGCCCAGGCAAAAGTGTTGCGCGTATTGCAGGAAAACAAGATCACCAGGGTGGGCTCGGACAAGGATATCAACGTGAGTGTAAGGGTCATTGCAGCCACCAATAAAGATCTGGTTGAAGAGATCAGTAAAGGGACATTCCGGGAAGACCTGTACCACAGGCTGAGTGTTATTATCATCCACGTGCCTCCGCTGGCCGAACGTAAAGAAGACATTCCCCTTTTGTCCGAGTATTTCCTGGAGCAGATATGTGCCGAGTACGGCATGACAAAAAGAATGATCTCGCCTCGCGCCATTGAAGAACTCCAGACACTCAGCTGGACAGGAAATGTACGGGAACTGAGAAACGTCATTGAACGCCTGATCATCCTTTCCCCGGAAAGGATAGAAGAAGAAGACGTGAAGGCTTATGCAGATCCTTTGTTTAAATGACGGGATGTTTTGGGATCCTCACATTGAAACAGGCCCCTCCCCATTCGGAAGAAGTATAAAATATTTCCCCCCTGTATTGTTCCACAATGCCCCGGCAAATGGCCAGACCCAGTCCGGTTCCTTTACTCTTTGTGGTAAAATTGGGTTTGAAGAGTTTATGGTGGTTTTCCGGAGAGACTCCGGGTCCGTTGTCCGCAACACTTATCAGGTAGTTTTTTCCTTCGTCTTTCAATTGTACGCTGATCACTCCTATTGCCTGTCCCTGAACTGATTGAACAGCATTAGACAATAAATTAACCAGGACACTGACCCATTGTGTACGGCGCACTCTGACAGGTGCCTGACGAATGTTTGACTCAAAATGTATGCGAATATTCTCAAAAGTCGAAAAAAGAACCATTTGTTCTCTTATCAATGCGTTGAGATCCACTTCTACCGGGTCTTCTGTATTGAATCTTGAAAAATTGGAAAACTCGGAAGCAGCATTGGATAATATGTCTATTTGTTCCAGCAGAGAAGCAACGATCTTGTCAAAATGCTCCAGCCATTTTGGTGAACCTTCCTGTTTCAGCCGGATCAGGTGCTGAATACTCAAACGCATGGGAGTGAGAGGATTTTTGATCTCATGCGCTATCTGCCGTGCCATTTCCCTCCAGGCCTGTTCGCGTTCAGATTGTGCCAGTCGTTTGGTGCTTTCATTCAGGTCGTCAGCCATCTTATTGTATGCGTTGACCAATACCCCCAATTCGTCATCGGAATTGTAATGAATGTGTTCGGGTTGCCGGGTTACGTCCAGACGACTTATTTTTTCTTCCAGCTCTGCCAGGGGCCGGGTGATCTGGTTGGAAAATGTGAAACTGACAAAAACAGCCCCAAGTAATAAAAGCAGGTAAAGGTTCACGACGGCCGCTACAATGGAAGAGGTGTCCTTGGTAACGTCTGTCTGTCCTGAAAGATAAGGGATGTTGATATATGCCACCAGATCTCCTCGCGTATTGTACAATGGGGCATACATAGAAAAATAAGTCAGGGAGCCGATCCGTTCCTTTTGAATGAATTGTGGCCTCTCTTCCATGTGCATTTCCCGGAAAGCTTCCCAGTTCATACGTGCACTTACAAGGTGCCGCTCAAAGATCTCGGGCTGGGATGAACGCATAAGTCTTCCGTGAGGATCGTACAGGTTAATATGGATCTGTACATTGGAAGAAAGACGGTTGATCGTATTCATCAGTTCAACCAAATTTTCCATGGGATCGGGTGTCCGGTCGGCAAAACGGACATATTCTTCCAAAGAAGCCCTGGCCGCATCCATCTGATTCTGCATTTGCCGGCTGTTGGTTTCTTCGTACAGTTTCAGTCCGAATCCTATGCTGCCCACTGCCATAAGTACAAGCGCCACCACCAGTAGCCCTACCAGCAAAAACGTGATTTTGCGGCGGAAGGAATTCCTGGGTAGATTGATACTCAAGTCGTTTTCCTTCATCAATCCAAGGGCCAGGGCAAATATCAATCCGTAAAAAAGAAACAGGTACGAAAGGGAAACCAGGTAAGGAACAGGAGTCCTCAACGGCCGTGAAATGACCAGCACTTTATTGCCGGTTTTGTACATGAAGTGAAAACTCCGACCTTTCTTACGGGAACTGAATCCTTCCCCGGGCGGTTCGGTTTGTTTGCTGGGATATACATATTTACCGCTGTTTGAAACCAGTCTGTCGTCAATATATTTTGCGTACGAATGATCGTAAGGCAATTTGAAACGGTCCAGCTGCGAACGATCCGATAACAACGAAGGGTATCCCAAGGCGTCTTTTATATATCTTGAATCCAGTTCAATATAGAGATCCTGGGACCCACTGTAACTGTAATAGGTGAAAACACCAATATAGCTGATATTGCCCAGTTTGTTGTCTATATTGTAGAACTTCGAATTTTCTGCCAGAGGTGTTCCGTTGCGTAACAGTTCGCTGTGAAAAAACTGGTAGCAGGAAACGGGACGGGGTAATCCGGCAACTATCAGTACGTCGCCCGGTTCACAAATGGTTATCTGTATTTGATATTTTTGAAGAAAATCCTGGAAATAAGTCTCCCTGATCCTGGACAATATCAGATCGTGATCCTGCTCCATCTGTATCATGACCGAAAGAATGGGATCTATGGCTATGCGTTCTTCCACCCTCCTTAGTTGCATCTCAAGTTCCAGATCCCTTTCGATTGACATTTTCTGCGTCCAGACTTTGTAGAGGTTCAGCTCTTTTTCTTTTCCATACAGGCTTACAGTCACAAGGCTGTACAAAGCAGCAATGAAAACGAACAGGTAAGTAAAGCGGTTTCCTGCAAAAAAAGATTTTTCGGATACCCTGTTAACGGATATCAACGTACGGATCAAAAGGAAAAATGAAAGAAAAAGCATCGCCACCAGCACATAGGCTACAATAGTGTACACGGAGAGCTCGTCCAGTTTGAAGAGTTCCAGGACTATATTGGAATCCATAGTGACGACTCTCAGGGTATGATGCGTCAGCAAGATAACACCTGAAGCTAGCAATACTATAAGTCCGTTTGTCAGAATACGGAATGGCTTCTTCAAATTATGTCTTATGGTATCCAGATCCCCGCGGGCCAGGTATATAGCCCAGGCTCCTATAAACACACAAATGGTGTTCAGGATCATGGCTGCCAGGGAATTTTCCAAAGGGCCGCCGGCAAAAAGCAGGGGCGAGAAGAATAGAATATCCAGTTGCAGGTAAGATGAATACACATAGGTCAGGAAACGGAGCATGCAAAGGCCGGCTATAAGGGCCATAGCAAAAACAGCCTGTCTGTTCCTGATATAAAACATGAGCATTGCCAGCAAAACCAGTGCAATGGCAAACCACCTGAGGACAACCCCTTCTGAATAGGATTGCATGGAAGTGTCGCTCAATATGGTAAACAAAACACCATCGTCCTTTCCGAAGACTATAAAACCTTCGTCCAGATTCAACGGAACGATGGAACAATGAGCGGGTAATCCCAGTGACCTGTTAACCCGGGATTCCACAAAATTGTTACTGAACGGAAAATCTGTCCGGATCAGGATACCGGTAATGATCGTCACTTCTTCTTTTGTGTAAGCCCTTACCACGTACCAGGCACTTCCCAGGTTCAGATACTGTTCTGTCAGATCCACTCCCGAAAGCGGCTGATGCATACTGGTATTTCTGGAAAAAAAGGAAAAATTGGGGAACATGGCCCCGGGACTGTAACTGTCATTAATAATGGGGAAAGTATTAATCCAGGAAATGAGACTGTCCCGGTAATACTTGTAGACTATCATGTCCTGATCCACATCTTTGCCGGAAAGATCGGCAACAGCCTCCTTTTCCAGTTCCCTCAAAGCCACTTCCTCAATAGCGTTTTGTTTGCGGTGAATGACTTTTTCCACATTAACCAGTCGCTTCATGCGGTGGTTGTGGGAGGTTAGTTCAAAAAAAGACAAAACCAGGCATATCACTGCAATGATCAGCGGTATAAGGAATTTTCTCTTCCGTATTTTTTCCGGTAATGTCGGTTTCTTCATTCGTGGTGGTAGGCTTCTCTCTTAATGATGGTTAAACATCGGTAAATTTGTTCCATGCACAATAAACGTACCAGTTGGTGCGGAAATGTCAAAGAGGACAAAGACCACATTTCCTGTGCCCGGCCCCTGACCTGTTCTGAAAAACCATACGGCCCTCCCAGGGCAAAAACAAGCGTGCGTGTTCCTTTTTGCATATGTTGTTCAATTTGGAACGACATTTGCTTGGATGTATAGGTGCTGCCATTCTCATCAAAAAGGACCAGATGGTCTCCCGGTTTGATGTTCTTTAACAGCAAACGGCCTTCTTTCTCTTTGATCTGATTGCAGGACAATGAAGAAGTGTTCTTTATATCGGGCAATTCCAGACGTGTGAAACGAATGTAGTGAACCAAACGTTTTTCATAATCACGGATGCCTTCAAGCAGGTACTTTTCCTGCGTTTTGCCGATGCAAAGCAACACCATATTCATTGGGCAAAAGTAAGAAATTATGTGTAACTTGCCGTTGATTTAAGTTATTGTTATGATTAGGAAGACCATCTTTTCCCTCTTGCTGGCATGTGTTTACGCGATCATTCCCTCTACTGCGTATTCCCAGGATGATGAGTCAAAAGTACTTTTCACTTCCATAGGGGATGACCTTAAGAGCGGGGATGCAGCAACGTTTGCTCAATGGTTTGCCGAAGACATGGAAGTAGATGTGATGGGTAATGCTGGTGTATGCAGTCGCAGTCAGGCCAGGCAGCTTATGAAAAATTTCTACGAAAGATATACTCCCAAATCATTTTCCATAGTACATATGAGCGGATCTCTTCCCATGCGCTATTGCATTGGCAATCTGATCGCAGGAGGGGAGCGCTTCCGGGTGACCCTTTTTGTTAAAACCCAAAGAGAAACCCATCAGCTCCAGCAAATTCGTATAGAAAAGGACTGAGTTATTTCTGCCTCATATAGATCTGTAGAGGAGTTCCGGAAAAATCAAAATGCGATCTGAGTTTATTTTCCAGGAAACGCTTGTAATTTTCACGAACGTATTGAGGTAAATTGCAGAAAAACGCAAACGACGGGCATACAGTGGGCAACTGTGTAACGTATTTGATCTTGACGAATTTTCCTTTATACGCGGGCGGCGGATAATTCTCAATTTCGGGCAGTATCACTTCATTGAGCCGGGAGGTGGGAATACGCCGGGATCTGTTTTCAAATACTTTGGCGGCAGCATCCAGCACGTTCATGATCCGTTGTTTTTTTACCACAGACGTAAAAATCACCGGAACATCATTGAAAGGAGCCAGGCGTTCCCGGATGTTTTTTTCGTATTCTTTTAATGTGTTAGTCACTTTTTCAACCAGATCCCATTTGTTGACTACAATAACACATCCTTTTTTGTTCCGGATGATAAGCTGAAAAATGTTCATATCCTGGGATTCCACCCCCAAGGTGGCGTCTAGCATAAGGATGCATACATCCGAATATTCAATGGCTCTTACTGCTCTCATGGAAGAATAAAACTCCAGATCTTCCTTTGTCTTGGTTTTTTTCCTCAGACCTGCCGTATCGATCAGCATGAAATCATGCCCGTATTTATTGTACCGGGTGGTTATGGCATCCCGGGTAGTCCCTGCCAACGGGGTCACTATATTTCTTTCTTCTCCCAGAAAAGCATTGGTCAGGGATGATTTTCCCACATTAGGCCTTCCCACGATGGCAATATGAGGTATTTCATGTTCTTCTTCTGCAGAGCCTTCCTGTGGAAGCATTTCCAGCACTTTATCCAGAAGATCTCCCGTCCCGCTTCCGCTTACGGCCGCAATGGAAACAGGATCTCCCAATCCCAGTGCATGAAACTCAAAGGAGTCGAATATTTTCCCCCCGTGATCCACCTTGTTCACGGCCACAAGTACCGGTTTTTCAGATCTTCTGAGTATCCGGGCAATGCTCTGGTCGTAATCGGTTATGCCGGTTTGAACATCTACCACAAAGATCACGGCGTCCGACTCTTCTATGGCAAGCATTACCTGTTTGCGGATCTGTTCTTCAAAGATATCGTCTGTATTGTCGGCATAACCTCCCGTGTCAATAAGGGAAAACTCCCTGCCGTTCCAGTCTGTTTTACCGTAATGGCGGTCGCGGGTTACTCCCGCAGTCTGATCCACGATGGCCTGGCGTTTTCCCACCAGTCTGTTAAATAAAGTGGATTTTCCCACATTAGGCCTGCCTACAATCGCAACAATGCTCATTTTTGTTTCTTTTCAAGAGGGTTCGTTCTTCGTGGTTGGGACACATTATGCCCCGTTCTTTCATTTTTATATTTCTGCCGATTGAAGAATCCGGGAATGTTTTGTTTTTGCTAATGATCAGGGCAATACACATCCCTGTGATCCCAAGGGTCAGTAGTATAAGAGTTAACAGGAAAACGGTCATGAGTTATACCTTAAACACTTGTATTCAGGGAGCAATGGATGATCCGTGACGGCTAAAAGCGGAGGTAACTGATGTCCTTTGTAAGAGGTTTGTTTCATTTTTTGTGCGACCCACACTGCTTTTTCCGTTCCTCCGCCACCCAGTGTGGTGTCGTCGGCAGACCTGGCTTCTTCAATTAGTCCGTAAAGAATGGGGTCCAATTCCTCGTATTCAGGCATGGTGTCACTGTCTTTCTGGTCTATGTGCAATTCGGCGGACGGTTCTTTTTTTATAGTATGGTCCGGAATACGTTCCCCGTTTCTGTTCAGGTATGCTGCCAGATCGTACACATCCGTTTTGTATATATCACCAATGACCATCAGGGCTCCGGTCAGGTCTCCATACAAAGTCCCGTAACCCATGGCAAGTTCACTTTTATTGCTGGTATTGAGAACCAGATGCCCTTTTTTGTTTGAATAGGCCATTAGAAGTACCGCGCGGATCCGTGCCTGAATGTTTTCCTCTGTAATATCATGTGGTGCGTGTTCAAAAACAGGGGACAATTCACGTAAAAATTTATGAAATATGGGATCTATGGGTATAATATGATAAGCGATCTCACTAAGAGTGCATAATTTCAGCGCGTCTGTCAGGGAATGAACAGTCGAATAGGGTCCGGGCATCATCAAGCCGTGAACATTCTCTTTTCCCAGGGCATCCTGAGCCAGACATGCCACAACGGCAGAGTCAATCCCTCCTGAGAGCCCCACTACTGCTTGTTTTTTCCCTGTTTCATTAAAAAATTGCCTGATGCCATGGGTCAGTATTCTGTAAATTTCTTCTGACGTTTTCATTACAGTGTGAATTTACTGCTGATTGATTGGTAATTGTAAACTTTGTTGATAATATCGGCAAATTCACGTGCTATGGATAACACTTTAATTTTGCTCTTGTCTACGTTTGGATCCGAACATAAAGGGATGGTATCGGTTACAATAACTTCTTCCAATGCAGAATTGGCTATAGTATTGTATGCCAGTCCGGAAAGGACGGGATGGGTGGCCATGGCCCTTACACTTCTGGCGCCTTTTGACATCATCATTTCCGAAGCCCTGGCGATCGTACCTGCCGTATCTATCATATCGTCCAGGATGATAATATTCCTGTCTTTTACGTCCCCTATGGCGGTCATGCTTCCCACAACATTGGCTTTTTCCCGGGATTTATGACAGATGATCAGCGGACATTCCAGTTTCCGGGAATAGGCATTGGCCCTTTTGGCACCACCCATATCCGGTGCTGCTACCGACAGATTTTTAAGATTCAGGTTTTTGATGTAAGGCACAAAAACAGAGCTTGAATACACATGATCTACAGGGAAATCAAAGAATCCCTGGATCTGGTCTGCATGCAGGTCCATTGTCATAACCCTGTCGCAGCCTGCGGCTTCCAGCAGATTGGCTACCATTTTGGCCCCGATCGAGACCCTTGGCCTGTCTTTGCGATCCTGCCTTGCCCAACCGAAATAAGGTATTACGGCTATCACTTTATAGGCCGAGGCTCTTTTTGCCGCATCGATGGTCAGCAGTAATTCAAAGAGATTGTCAACCGGGGGAAACGTGGATTGGATGATAAAAATGGTGGAACCTCTGACGCTTTCGTCAAAAGCCGGTTGAAATTCTCCATCGCTGAACACCGTTACCGATGATAGACCCAGGGGCATACCCAGGTGAGAACCAATACGTTCGGCAAGATATCGGGATCCACGGCAGGAGAAGATTTTAAATAAATGCAGATGATCCATTGTCCCTTAGGTTAGATGGGGCAAAGATAATAAGAAATATATATTCCAGAAGTTCTTTTCTGCCGGAAGCTGT
>Ga0209408_1001928_pt1 | contig 12299 bp, 10 predicted proteins | sample AD_UKC107_MetaG_FD_184422 | JGI IMG/M metagenome (GOLD analysis project Ga0209408, IMG submission 184422) | Active sludge microbial communities of municipal wastewater-treating anaerobic digesters from Hong Kong - AD_UKC107_MetaG (SPAdes)... | ecosystem: Engineered > Bioreactor > Anaerobic >... | reverse complement strand
TGGGGAATGATTCTTTATTTTCTAATATTTGTTAACCTTTTCAATCCAACTTTTTTTCGCTTTGTTGCCGGCAGATATCCGGTCATTATCGAATTACCCGAAGGGGTTGATGAGACGATTTTCAATCGAATCAATGAGAATGAGTATTTAAAACCAGTTTTTTCAAGAAAATACGATGAGAAAAAACAGCTTTTTGCTTACAGACAAATTGCTGCAGCCCTTGGGGAAATGCCGAAAGAATTGTATGAAGAAATGGATGGCAAATTGATTCAACAAGATATTTCATCGAAAAAAATGACCGCATGTTTTTTGAGATTGGTTGATGTGTGCCTTTCTTTTATCTTTTTAATGATCTCTTCACCTTTTTTTCTCATTTGTTCGATTTGCCTTCTCATTGTACTGGGAAGACCTGTTTTCTATCGGCAAAAGCGAATCGGGAAAAATGGAAAGCCATTCACTTTGTACAAATTTCGAACGTTAAAGCCGGGAGAGGCAAAAGTAACCGATATTGAACGTGACCATATGGAAAGAAGCACTTCTGTTGGGAAAATTTTACGTTCATTGAGACTGGATGAGTTGCCTCAATTGATCAACTGTATCAAAGGCGATATGAGCTTGGTGGGTCCTCGTCCGGAAATGCCCTATTTTAACGAACTTTGCCAAAAGGAAATTCCCAATTACACCCTTCGGCTTCTTGTTCGTCCCGGTATTACCGGTTGGGCTCAAACCATGTATAAACGTTCTGATACATTGGACGAATACCGTATCAAAACGGGCTATGATTTCTATTATCTACTGCATTATTCACCTTGCACCTATTTCCAATCATTATTGTTTACACTGGATACATTGGTCTACCGAAAGGATTAAAAACGCCTCTTTTCCTCACAAGAGGCCATTCAAAGAGGCGTTTAAAAAAGGAGGTTTTTTTCTTACATGGCGTAAACTGCCGTTGTTTGCTGTTCGGGAATCTCTTTCAGCACTCCCTCTTTTATCTCAACTTTTCGGTTACCGTACACTTGGGCAAAATCCATGTTGTGTGTGATCATCATCACCGTCACATCCAACTCTTCATTGATCATCTTCGTGAGATCCATCACCCTTCTGGCACTTTTCGGATCCAAGGATGCAGTGTGTTCATCAAGCAGGAGGACTTCAGGATTGGTGATCACGGCCATCACCATTGCCAATGCTTGTTTTTGCCCTCCTGACAATTCCCCAACAATGGTATCCAGACGATTCTCTAAGCCCATATTTAACTGCTTAAGCAATTTCATGGCTTTCGGGTCGATTTTACTGAAAAACAACCCCCTGTTTCCTTTTCTTGAGGCGATTTTAAGGTTTTCCCGAATCGTCAGGTTGGAAAACACACCGGAATCGGGATTTTGATATACCCGACCGATCATGTGGGCCATTTTGGATATGGAAGGTTTTTTGATCTCCTTACCCTTGAGAAAATATTGACCGTCGGTCGGTTTCAATTTTCCTAAAATCACATTCAACAAGGTGGATTTACCGGCTCCGTTTGATCCAACGATGACCACAAAATCTCGTTTGTTGGCCTCCATGCTGACCCCTTTCAATGCCGTGTTTTCATTATCCTGTCCCTGATTATAGACAACGGTTATATTTTCGAGTCTGAGCATAACGATTTCACCTTCCCCTTCAATGCTTTTCTTTTCTTTGGATTCTTGATCAGGCTAAATGCAATCACACTGATTATAAATAGTGCTGTTAACAGTTTCATGTCGCTGGCTCTGAATCCTATTTTGTATCCGTAGCGCATAACCAGCGCCAGTATCGATTGATAAACCACTCCTCCGATGATGGGTGCAATGAGTCCGAAAAGCGGCTTGAACCGGCCGAAAATAATCTCTCCTACCATCACCATCGCCAGCCCGGTAATGATCATCCCCTGTCCCATGGTGACATCCGCAAAACCGCTGTAAAGTGCAAACATTCCCCCGGAAAGGGCGACAAAAACATTGGCCAGCGACAAACCCAATATACTGATGAAATCCCTGGACATACCAAAAGATTCCACACCTTCCGGGTTACTTCCAAACCCCCTTAAAACTGTTCCCAAATCTGTTTTTAGGAAAACAAACAGTAAAAGGATAATGGAAGAGGCAACCAGAATGATGATGAATAAATCAGAACCATCTCTCAAATTGTCAAACAAATTGATAATGGGAGATTTGTCAGCGGTTTCAGATTGAGCTTGTTGTGAGAGAGCGGGTTTCGCATCCTGAGATTCAAGATCGCCAAACAAATCCGCCAGGGGATCTTCTCCGCTGATATCTTCGTAATTGGTCAGCTGGTTCTCCATCCTGGTGATGGGTATCGGCAAATTGGGTCCCTGCATCACTCGAATGTTGATAGAATAAAGCATGGTCATTACCAATATGCCCGCCAATAACACATGAACCTTCAATTTTCTGAATATCAGGCCGGTGATCAGACCTGCTAATCCTCCCAATATCATGGCGATTAACAGAGCCAAAATTGGGTTCATCCCCAGTACAATTAGTCCGACTGTAACGGCACCGCCAAGACCAAAAGAGCCTTCCACGGTTAAATCCGGCATATCCAAAATCCGAAACGTTAGAAACACGCCAATTCCGGTAATGCCAATAATAATGCCTTGCTCGATGATTGCAATCATTGATTCATCTCTTTTTCAAGACCATTTTCAACGATTATATCCGCCCTTGTCATAACATTTTCCGGAATTTCAAGCCCGATCTCGTCTGCAAGATCCAAATCGACATAGAGGATCAAAGAGTCTGCGCTGATCAACCGGGATTCAATTTGAGAAACAGGGACACCTGTCAAAAGTTGATAAACGATCTCTCCGGTTTCTAGACCAGCATTATAATAATCGAATCCAAAACCAACGACACCGCCACCTCTTGCAATATCAATATCACCGGCCATGATAGGCGTACGGACAGTCTTTGCGCTCTTAGAGATGGCTGCAATACTGGATGCTGCTGTGTTATCCGTTCCGATGTAAATAAAGTCAACCGTTGACACAACCGCATTTAAGGCATTGATCATTTCAGAAGTGTTGCTGCCGATGATTTCCACCAAATCCATACCCAACTCATCACACGTTTCTTTGGCTGAATTTCTAATGGAAACGCTGTTGGCTTCACTGGAGTTGTAAATGATGCCGACTGTTTGAGCTTCAGGCATGATTAATTTCATCAAGCGGATTTGCGTCCTCACGGGTGTCATGTCGCTGATACCGCAGACATTCGAGTTGTTTTTACCCAAGTTCTCAATGAGCGAAGCACCAACGGGATCGGTAACGGCGGAAAAAACTACGGGAATATCCCTCATGGCATTGGCACAGGCTTGTGCAGAGGGGGTTGAAATACCCACGGCCAAATTCAAGTTGCTTTCGGAAAACTGTTTGGCTATCAAAACTGCGGTATTCATATCACCCTGTGCCGTCTGATAAAGTTCTTCAAAGTCCTCGCCAATGCGTAAACCGTATGCCCCCAACTGATCTAAAATCCCCTGCCGAACGGCATCAAGCGCCGGGTGCTCTACTATCGCCGTCATACCGATCCTGTACATAGACAAACCAACCGTTAAAACAATAGCCATCAAAACGAGAATTGCCAGGTGCTTTTTCATCTTCATTACCTCCGGATTTTTAAAAGTAAAAAATAAAAAAAAGAGGGCACCCTTTTTCGGATGCCCTCTTAAGATCTACCTGTGGTTTTCTTCTTCTACGTCAAAACCGACAAGTTCCTCCAAGAGGGCACTTGCCAATAAAAATAAAAATATGCATTATTAAAATTCTCGATTAAGCCTTTATCGAAAACCATTATCGTTCTCCTTCAGTTTTGTTGGATTATTTATATCACAAAAAAATCTATTTGTCAAATGAAAACGAAAAACAAGTGCGAACAATTGCTTTTAGGGGGTATAGAGTTTGGTATGTGGTAAAATTAATGTGTAATGAAAAAAACGAGGTGACGCATATGCAAGTTATTATATTAGCCGGGGGAAGTGGTGAACGGTTTTGGCCCCTTTCCACATCCAAAACACCGAAACAGTTTCTAAAACTGTTTGGTGGAAAATCACTGATTCGGCATACTTTCGAGCGTTTGACGGGAGAAGTTATCCCACAGGATGTGTATGTCGTGACTTCTCATCAAACGAGAGAGCAAACCATCCAAGAGATCCCGGAAATACCTGAAGAAAACATCCTGGGAGAACCTTTTCGAAAAAATACCGCTGCGGCATGCTTCACCGGTACCCTTTTAGCAAAAAACACTTCGCCCATCCTGGTCCTTCCAGCCGATCATAAAATAAGCGAAAAGGAAGTTTTTTGGACATACATACGACAGGCAGAAACTGTCGTAAAAACCCAGAATGGATTGTTCACTTTTGGCATTCAACCCAAACGGCCTGAAACGGGTTACGGTTATATCGAAATAGGGGAGAAAGTAGGCGAATCCGTTTATACCGTTCTGAAATTTCATGAAAAGCCTGAAAGGACTATGGCTGAAAAATATATCAGAACGGGAAATTATTATTGGAACAGCGGTATGTTTCTATGGACAAAGAAAACCTTTTTAACACAAATGCTTGCCCATTCCCCGGATGTTTACAACGCCTTGATCGGTATGAATCCTCTGGATTCAAACAGCCTAAAAATACATTACGAACAAGTACCTGCCATCAGCATCGATTATGCCTTGATGGAGAAATCTGAAAATGTCCGGATCATGCCCATTTCTTTAGATTGGTCTGATCTGGGAAGCTGGGAATCCATTAAAGAAATGGAGGGGCCTTCAAACAATTCTGAAAACATCTGTTTGATCGACTCGGACAACGTTTATATCCGATCGGAAACGGGGAAAAAGATCGCCGTTATCGGGGGATGTGACGGTTTGATCGTAGTGGAAACACATGAAGGCATTCTGATTTGCCAGGAAAAAAACAGCCAAAAAGTGCGAGAGGCGGCAAAGAAATTCAGCTCCTCAAATATTTCGGAAGATAAGCGTAATAAATAATGGGACAGTTACATCGTATCAAATGGTTTCATGAACGGCTTTTAAAACAAGAATATCCTAATTGTAAGGATATTTCCCTGACATTCGAGATATCCAGCAGACAAGCTCTCAGAGACGTGGATTATCTCAGGTATTCCTTAGATGCCCCGGTTGAATACAACCGATCCAAAGGTGGCTATGAATACACCGATTCCTTTTCGTTACCCCTGTACTTTCTCCGGGATGACGAAAAAGACCGATTGGAATACCTGGCTTCCCAATATGCCTTGCTGCCAGGTAAAAATTCAATGGAATTATCCAACCTTTTTCAAAAAATAGCCGGTGAACAAAGAGGAAGAAAAGAACACTTTCAGATTAACACATCAGATTTTGAGGAAATAATCACAAAAGCCATCGCTTACAGCAAAAAACTGATCATTTGTTATCAGAAGCCTTCCGGTCTTTCAGAAAAGCGCATCATCGACCCTTATCGTTTGTTCTACCGCTTTAACAAATCATATTTGTTTGCCTTTTGCCGTGAAAGGGCTGATTTTAGAGTCTTTCTAATCGACCGAATCAAAGATCTTGAAGTCTCCCAACAGGTCTATTCTTTCCATGAGGATTTTTTCGAAAACTATCAGCTGATCGCCACCTCTTTTACCCGCCAAAAAAAATACACAGCTCAAATTTTCTTCTCACATAAACCTGATCTTTACAGATTTACCGAACCCCAATGGGATGACTCGAATCACATTCTCACATTTAGCTTTGTCAAATCTTCGAACCTTTTCATAAAACTCATCAATTTGGACATGGATTACCCCGGGTTCACTTTTAGGGTCTTGTCTCCGCAATGGTTAGCGGAAAAATTACACAATAGACTAAAAACACTTTCCCCTCATTTTTAATACGACATGATATGTCACAGGCACATGGCTATAATAGATTGTAATTTAATAATGGAGGGGAACAATATGAAAAAAGGACAAAAAACAATGCTGGGAATGACTTGGATGTCTTATCTGGGATCGGCATACGGCTGTCTCAAGCAAGCCGGTATGTGGGACGGAGGCATTCACGAACTGTTTGGATTAACGGGTATGGGTTTTCACTTTATCATGCACGAAAGTCTCTGCCCATCCGGCCCGACGGTTTATAATTGGTTGGAAGAACATTTTGAAATGTTGGACAGAATCGGCGTGTACACCCGGCAAGAATTCGTTTTTAAGGCTTCCGCTACAAACACTTTCGATTTGGCCAGAGAATCCGCAACCGGGATGATTCAGCAATCTATAGAAGCCGGCAAACCTGTTATTACCTGGGGACCCACTCATATTGCTGAATTTGGTATTATTTACGGCTTCGATTCTCAGGACCGGGTGTTCTTTGTTGAAGATTGTATGCCCGAAGAACCCGATCCATTACTTTACGATAACCTGGGTTTATCAGATGTTCCCATCTTTTACGTTCAGTATTTGGTGGATAAAACAGATTTCAATTACGATGACAGCGTCCTGAACGCTTTGAAATTCGGACTGAACTATTGGAAATCAAAAGTGATCCTTTCCCCCAAGTATACATCAGGTAAAATGGCCTATGAAGCAATCATCAATGGGCTTGAAAAAACGGATTATGATCCCTTCGGTTTGTCATACTGTGTCAACGTCTATTCGGATATGAAAACCAATATGATGAAATTCTTTACCCAAATAGCTAAAAAAGAAAAATTCTCCTTTCTTGTGCCGGTTCTTGATCAATATCAACAGGTCGTTGACGCCTTCGCACAAGCCGTGAAATGGGCTCCCTTCAAAGGACCGACCGGCGAATATCATTACACAGATGAGGCGATTAATGGATTGATTCGATCAATGAAAACGGCCATGGAAAGCGAAGAAAAGTTTATGCAGATCGTGTCGCAAAACATTGAACAATAAGTTCTTGGGTTTGGTGTCTGTGGGTTTTTTCAAGATTCCAAACCCTTTAATCTTTCTCCTTAGCTGAATATGCGATCAAAGCGAAAAGCGTTACAAGAAAAGGAATTGTCATTAAAAGTTTTGGGGCAATGGAAGTGTTCACCTGTAACACATTTGCCAATGCTGAAGAGAACCCAAAAAGGAGAGCCGCACCCAGCACGCCCACCGGATTGTTCTTTCCAAGAATAACCGCTACTAAAGCGATCCACCCCCTGCCGTTTGTCATATTCCCTACAAAAGATTCCAGGGGTAGCGAAAGGGCTGCACCGGAGAGAGCACAAAAGGTTCCTGAAAGAATATAGGCACCGTAACTGTATTTTTTAACGTTGATACCGGCACTTTCAGCTGTTTTGTGATTGAATCCCACTGTTTTGAGCCTTAGCCCGAAAAAGGTCTTTTCAAGAAGGACATAAATAGCCACCATAAAGATAAAGGAAAGATAATCAAAGGCATTTTGATGAGAAAAAAGGATTCCACCTATAGGGATATTAGAAAGAACAGGGATATCAAAAGGTCTGATTTTTGTTGGAAGGGAAAAGTAAATGGTGCCTTTGGTCTGTAACAAGACCGAAGAAAGAAACGTGGTCAATCCTGCGGCAAACAGATTCATGGCCAAACCCACCACAAAAATATTGGCTTTAAACCGGCAATGAAGGAAATATATAAAGGCTCCAAGAATTCCACCGATCAAGATGCCCGCCGATAAACCCACCAACACATTGCCAAACAATTGTGAAAAATAGGGAATTAAAAAGGCTGATATCAACATGAGCCCTTCCAGTCCGATATTAATTTTACCGGCTATCGAACTAAATAAACCGCCAAGGGCGGCAAAAAATATAATGGTTGATGAGCTGATGGTTTCGTGAAAAAGAGCTTCCATTTCTGTTCCTTTCTTGAATCAGGTTGTTTGATGGTCACCGGATTTCTTCCAAAAACTGACTGTTACAAGGAAAAAGATACTCGCTTGAATAATTTTTGATATTTCGGGCGTCAAATCTGAAAAAATAGCGGCTGCTGATGCGGCAGATTCCAAAAAGGCAAACAAAAAGGCAGCCGGAATGATCCATATGGGATTGTTCCTGGCATTACGAGCATTTTGATTGGTTGCAATCAAGGCCACTGCAATGCCGGTCCATCCGTAACCAAAAGAGAAACCTCGGATCATTTTAGTGTGAACACCCAGAATATCGATGATTCCTCCCATACCGGCAACGGCGCCACTTAAAAAAAAGGCTTTGTGAATGACCTTTGATCCTTTTATACCCATATATTCCGAAAATTTCGGATTGTGTCCGTAAAGCGTCATTTTCAAACCAAAAACACTCTTTTTCAAAATGAAATAAAAGATGATTAAAAGTGCTATACCCCAGAAAAAACCGGAATTAAAGTTTGAAGGCGGCAAAATCTTTGCCAACATCAATCTGTCATCAATGGTTTTTGTGGCAATCAGACCCGCTTGAAGATCCAACATCGGACCCTCTAAAAAGAAATCGGTAAGATAGAGTAAACTGTATCCGATCAACAACGACGAAATCAACTCGTTAACCGCATATTTACTCTTTAGAAAGGCTGAAATAAACGCAAAAAAGCCACCGGTAACAGCTGAAACAACTATGATCAACGGAATGGCCAGCATCCGATCGACCTGCCCCAATTGTAAGGCCATCCAAGTGCCTACCAAAGCTGAAAAATAGCATTGTCCCTCTATTCCCAGGTTAAACTCGTTGGCTTGAAAAGATATCGAAGCAGCCAATCCCGTAAAAATGAAAGGGATCATCAAAGTCAATAAATTTCCAAAAAAATAGCGGTTTGAAAAGGGAACAGTTAAAAACGAATGAATGGCTTGAGCGGGCGCTGAACTGGTCAACCAGATCACAATCAATCCCGCTGCAAATGATATTGCCAATATACTAAGCCTTTGAGCAATCAGTTCTCTACGCCTCATATTTGTTTCCTTTTCGCAAATACTGTTCATCGTGCTGCTGGAAAAAACCGGCCAGATATTCATTGATTAGCCGTTTATCAAAAGACTCTTTTTGGGCATGATGAACAAACTCCCCTTCATAGACCACATAAATTTCATCACAAATCTCTATCAACTCATCTACATTCGAGGAAGCGATCAAAATAGATGAACCGGATTGTTTTAGGTCGTTGAGAATTTTGTAAGTGAACATGATGGCTGCAGAATCAAGACCTCTGGTTGGTTCGTGAATCAGCAACAAATTAGGTGTGGTGTGAGTTTCTCTCGCAATAACAGCCTTTTGAATATTGCCTCCTGATAACATGCCAATGGGAATGGCCACCGATCCCGTATCGATATCATAGTCAATTACCATGTCTTTGGCCTTTTGCTCCACATATCTCTCATTCATCATTTGCCATTTGGAAAATGGTTTTTCATCAAGCCGATTGGCAATCAAATTGTACATTAACGGAATCGACAACACACTAGCATGAAATAACCGATCTTCAGGTATATAAGCCATTCCCAACTTTCTTTTTTCAGCAACGCTCCAACACCTAATATTTTGACCCTTATAAAGGACTTCTCCACGGTAATTGCCCGTTGATGAAAAGATGGTTTCAAACAACTGCAGTTGGCCATGCCCCGCAAAACCCGCAATACCGGTAATATGTCCGGAATACAATTCGAAACTTATATCTTTCAGTAATTGCCGGTCAGAAAGACTAAAACACAGATTTTTGGCTTCCAATATTTTTTCTTTGACACCTTTAAAAGGAATATTTTGAAAATGGGAATAATCTCCGCCCAGCATTTCCCTCAGAATCAACTCTTTGTTATAAGAGCCTTTTTTTTGATAACAGCTGTTTTTTCCCTTTCGAAAAACCGTAATCTCATCACATAATTCCAACACCTCGTTGAGGTTGTGACTGATGAATACAATAGCCTTGCCCTGTACTTTCAATCTTTTCAGCACATCAAACAATATCTCTTTTTCATATTCGCTTAAAACAGCTGTTGGTTCGTCTAAAATCAACACGTCAACATCCAAAAAAAGAATTCTTAAAATCTCAACCAGCTGTTTTTCGCCAACGGAAAGGGTGTTGACTTTAACAACCGGATCCAATTTAAAACCATACGTATTGATAAGTTGTGTAATCTTTTGCATCGAACGGTTCTTTTTGATTGGTCTGTATCCCTTTTCAAATGTAGAAAGTAGGATATTGTCCAACACACTCAACTGCTCCACCAATCTGAAGTGCTGGTATACCATACCGATACCCGCTTTTAGGGCATCTTCAGGCGAAGAAAAAACGACACGCTCTCCATTTACAAAGATATCGCCTTTATCCGGTTGATGCACCCCGCAAAGAATTTTCATCATAGTGGATTTACCGGCGGCGTTCTCTCCCAGAAGGCCATGTATCATTCCTTTTTTGATGATAAAACTCGCTCCTTGTAATGCTTTTGCGTGGTTTACCTGAAAATATTTATAAAGTTCCTTGAGTTCGATGACACTTTCTGACAAATTTACAATGGTGAAATCTCTCCATTCTTGAGCTTTTCATAAATTTCCAACATCTTTTCTTGTATCGTCAAAGGGATTGTGTTGAGATAATTGGGATCGTCAAAAGTAAAATCAATTACCCCTTCATTTATTCCCCATCGTTGAATGGTTCCATAGGGCAATTCCCCTTTGAAAGCCATGGTTAAAATCATTTCTATGGCAACATCTGCTTTTTTTAAGGTACACGCCAAGATGACTTCCGGATTTAAATGGATGATATTGGAATCCACACCGATAAAATATCGGTTTTGAGCAGCAGCCTCCTGAATAATTCCTGCTGAAGTTCCGCCGGCTATACCATATACAACGTCTACGCCTTGAGAAAACAAAGCAGCTGCGATATCTTTACCCTTTCCGGGATCGGACCAACTCCCCGCAACACTAAAGAAGGTTTCCACCTCCTCATGGCAATCAGAAACCCCTTTTTCAAAAGCCGGTTTCATTTTATTCGTCATGGCAGGGTAAATATCACCTGCCACTAACGCCACTTTTTGCTGGCTATTGGCATTGCTCATATCCGAAAGAGTCACAAGAGAGGCAAAATAGCCCGCTAAATAGGACATTTCCTCATCTTTGAACCCCAAAGAAAAAACATTTTCCATTTCAGGTGCGAGTCCATCCACTAAAATCAATCTCTGGGAAGGAAACATCTTGGCCGTTTTCGATACCGATTGAGGCATTCCCTCGGTAAAGGTGACGACCACATCATACTGCATGGTAGCGACCAGCCCGATCAACGTCTGTTCCCATTTAGCGGCATTGTACCCTCCCTCAACAACCTTCACTTCATATCCGTTGACCTGACCGCTTCTTTTCGCCCCGGCCACCATCATCTCATAGATTGGATTACCCCCAACCTCACCGGTAATCATTAATGCTACCTTAAAGGCATAAGCACTCATCATAAACACGATCATAAGTCCAACGCATAAAGTAATTTTACGCATTTTCTCACTCCTCATCAGTTCATCAAATTTCTCTTACCGGGTGAATTATAACACTAACACATGGATTATTTAGGAAAAAAAACACCGCTTGAAATAAATATTCAAAAATGATATAATGAAGAAACTTATTGTTCAGAGAGGTACTTTTAATGAGTGAGTTACTTAAGGTAAAAAACCTTTCAATCCATTTCAACACATTCTTTGGTGAGTTAAAAGCTGTTAGAAATATTGATTTTGATATAAAAGAAGGAGAAATTGTCGGCTTAGTGGGCGAATCCGGGTGTGGTAAAAGTATTTCAGCCCGCTCAATACTTCGCTTATTAAAGACACCACCTGCATTAATACCGAATGGAGATTTCATTTTTAAGGGTAAAAGGCTAAATGATTTGACAAATGAGGGTATCAGGCAAATAAGAGGAAATGAAATATCAATGATTTTCCAAGAACCCATGACCTCTTTGAACCCGGTGTTTCGAGTAGGCGAACAGGTAGCAGAAGTTGTGTTAACTCACAAAAAAATACCAAGGAAGGAAGTTAAAAAACAAGTTATTGAGGTTTTTAAATCTGTTGGGATTCCTGATGCAGAAAGAAGGTATTCGGTTTTTCCCCATCAACTATCTGGGGGGTTAAGACAAAGAATAATGATCGCAATGGCCTTGATAAGTAATTCGAAACTATTAATTGCTGATGAACCAACCACCGCTCTGGATGTAACGATTCAATCGCAAATTCTAAAGTTACTTAAAGACGCAAGAGATGGCTATGGCATGTCCGTGCTCTTGATAACTCACGATTTAGGAGTTATCTCTGAGGTCGCAGAAAAAGTGTACG
>Ga0209408_1001926_pt1 | contig 12306 bp, 12 predicted proteins | sample AD_UKC107_MetaG_FD_184422 | JGI IMG/M metagenome (GOLD analysis project Ga0209408, IMG submission 184422) | Active sludge microbial communities of municipal wastewater-treating anaerobic digesters from Hong Kong - AD_UKC107_MetaG (SPAdes)... | ecosystem: Engineered > Bioreactor > Anaerobic >... | reverse complement strand
AGACAATCCAACATTAACAAACTGGAAGGGTTTGCGTGATACGCTGGGAACGTGGGAGGAGGTTGTTTCTGCAGCGTTAAGCGTTTCGGGGCGGGGCTTATTCCTAATTATAGCCATAGCGTACCCGTGGAAACACCGTGAACAGTTTTTAGCCCTTGAAAAAGATTTTCGCAACATAGGTTTAGTTATTGATAAGCAGTGCAAAGATGTGAGCCGATTGCGTGTAGTAACAAGCGACCCGCAAGCAACGTGGAATCCAACCGCTAAACCATATCGCAAGGTCATTATTGAGAAACCAGCCCCAACCTACACAGGGAAGACCAGCCCGGAGTTAGGCAAGCTAATTGAATGGACTGAACGCAAACACGGTGCATTCGTGAAGGGCAATAGAAACAACTTCATCACACAACTTGCCGGGGCGTGCCATAGGTTCGGCATATCGAAAAGTGAAGTAAAAAATTACTGCAGGGGTTTAGTTCAGTCCGATTTTCTGGAAGGTGCAATAATTAAGACAATCAACAGCATTTACAGCAATCAACACTATAATTCAATTGCAATTCACAACTAAAAAAAGGAGGGAAACAAAATGACAAACGAAAAAAAAGAGATTTACAGCCTACTGGCTTGGATTTTTGCGGGTGCAATTATCGGCTTTACCATTACAGAACTTATGATGCTAATATTTTGAAAACAACAAAAATTTACAAAAAATGGGATTACACAAAGGAAACACGAACAACCCCTCCGGAAGGCCTAGGGGCAAGCCCAACAGGTCAACCGAGGAGCTACGAAAGGTGCTACACAGTTTTATTGATGAAAACATCGAGAAGCTGCAAGCCGACTTCGATAGTTTAGAGCCTAAGGATAGGTTAAACTACCTTGAAAAACTTTTAGCTCATGTATTACCTAAACCGATAACAAGTTTAGACCAGTTATCGGAGAGCGATTTGGATATATTACTTGAAAGGCTTAAAAATCAATCCAATGAACAGCAAGAAAGTTAAAATTAACAAGCTAAAATCTTTACTGAGTGGTACACCTGAGGGCGTGGAGTTACCGCTTTTTTGGGAGTTCGAAAATGGTTACTACGTTTCGGGTAACTTCAAATTAACTCCTGAACAATTCGAAAAATTAAAGAAGAAAAACCCGCTTTATGTGGGTTGGCATGAGGAGAAAACCTACTAATCAACACTTTTAATAACAACTAAAATTTATCAAAATGAAAGAACAAAAAAAACGCTTAGTGTTTCAAAACGATTTGATTATCGAGCAAAGAACAAATTTTGCAACGCAGCTAGTAGAAAATTGCAACAGCGTGTTGGAATCATTCACAACCGACTGGAATCTGTTTGACGTACCGATTGACGAACCCACCGCCTGGGAGTTGATAGGCGACCCCGTGGGCTTTTTTGACAATCTGTTATTGCAGAACTCGCCAATAAAGCCATTTGGCAATGCTAAACAGAACCCTGTTAAACTCGCAGAATTAACAGGAATCGACCGGGAAGGCTGGAAAAGCGCAGTAACATTGCTTATACCGGGCAGCCAAAGTGTTTATAACAGGGAAGGCAGGCACGATATTTTCAAACTTTTGCCTCAACATCGCTATTTGGTTGCGTATCACAACGGGCAATTTATTGTCGATGCTGACGGATTAGAGCAGGAACTCGACCGCCAACGAATCTACGCCGATACACCCGCAAAGTTGGAACTACTCGATTACTGGGAGAATTTAGCGAACGTTCTAAACCAGCATTTACAGCGTGGCTACGTTTCAACCTTAGAAATTTACCCATTAAGCCGTTCACTGGGTTTGGATGGGAACAGCTCGAAGGAGTTTAGAGTTAATTACAAACACCTTGCACCCATTATAAAAGATTTATAGCCTTTATTTCTTCGTTTGGTTTTTATTAGGTGAAGGGGCTGCAGCATATCGTAGCCCTTTTTTAGTATTTACGTACTATGTAATACATAGTATTATTTTATTGTGTGTAGTCGTTTGTGTGTCTTTTTTGAAAACAAAAAAGGCTCTCATTTCTGAAAGCCTTGTGTTTGTTGGTAGCGAGAGGCGGGATTGAACCGCCGACCTCATGATTATGAATCATGCGCTCTAACCAGCTGAGCTACCTCGCCATTGGTTTTTTGTTTTGCGGGGCAAAAGTATAAATAATTTTGGTTCAAACAAGTATTTTTTAAATAAAATTTGATGGTCTCATTAACCTCAATATAGGCATTTCAGAGCTTTTTTAACATTCATCAGGTGTTGCTGTTGATAAATAATTGTGCTAAAACATACTTGTAATATAAAAAAGATGTTATATTGCAGTAAAGGACAGCAAATAATATAAAAATCGCCTTTGGAAAAATCAAACGAAATGGAAAATGTGAATGTGAATAGTAAGATTGAGCTGGAATTTACCATTAACACCTCGCCAAGTATACTTTTTAACCGTCTTAGCACTCCCTCTGGGCTTTCAGAATGGTTTGCCGATGACGTAAATGTTGATAACGATATTTTTACTTTTATTTGGGACAAGGCTGAAAATAAAGCTCAGCTCATATCAAAGAAAGAGAATAAATACATTCGGTTTAGCTGGCTGAATGATGACGGCTCCTTCGACCCCGACTGCTACTTTGAGTTCAGAATCTCACAGCATGAACTTACTGGTGAACTTGCGCTTAACATTATTGAGCAACTCAATGATGATGACACCGAAGATGCTGAATCGCTCTGGAACTATCAGGTTGGTGAACTTAAAAGGCAGTTAGGTTTATAACCTATTCAATACTGATTGATAAAATCCTCCTGAAAAATACACCTTCGGGGTGTGTTGTGCCATAATTTCTTCTGGTAATTCATTTCCTTTGCATAAAACATATACTTTTGCGTTATATTTTTGTATCAACGTAACTTTTGGTAATGCTGTTGAAATATGAATAAACGTAACCACATATAGATGAAAACCTTACATCGATTTGTTTTAAAATCATACCTGGGTCCGCTGTTCATGACCTTCTTTATTGTAATGTTCATTCTTTTGATGCAATTCCTATGGAAGTACATTGATGATTTGGTTGGCAAAGGACTTGACCTAGATGTTATTATGGAACTCCTTCTATATGCATCGGCAGGATTAGTGCCCATGGCACTTCCTCTTGCTACGCTTCTTGCTTCCCTTATGACTTTAGGTAACCTTGGTGAAAACAACGAGCTACTCGCCATGAAGTCCGCTGGGATTTCACTCCCTCGAATCATGAGTCCTCTTATTGTTCTTGCAATCCTAGTCTCAATTTCCGCATTCTTCTTTGCAAACAATGTTCTTCCTCACACAAACCTTAAAATTTCATCGCTTTTGTACGATGTCAAACAGCAAAGGCCAGAACTACAAATAAAACCAGGGATTTTCAATAATGATATTGATGGCTATAGCATAAAGGTAGCACAGAAGGATCCTCGCACAAACCTTATGCGAAAAATTATGATATACGATCATCGTTCGAATGAAGGCAACCTTGTGGTTACCGTTGCCGATTCTGGCTACATGCAGGTTACTGACGATGAGAAATATATGATTGTTACCCTTTTTAACGGCTACACCTACGAGGAGATGAAGGAAAACGTAAACGCCCGTCGTGCCCCTCGAAAGTTTCCTGCTCGCAGGAATAAATTTGATGAACAAATCGCCGTTCTTGAGCTTAAAGGATTCGGATTTCAACGTACAAACGAAGATCTTTTTAAAAGTAACTTTCAGGTTATGAACCTATCCCAACTCGAAAATGCCAGCGATTCGTTGGAAATTGAGCTGGGAAAAAGAAAAGAATCATTCCAAAAAACATTACTTCAATCAACGCTCATCAGGAATCCTTTTGGCGCCCGACGAGATAGCGGTGTTGTTGCAACCTACTCTCTGAACACTGATTCAATCCTTAACTCCATGCCCGAAAAAATAAAGCAAAGAACCATTAACCGGGCATTAGCCAATGCCAGAGCTGCCAAAAACTATGTAACCTCATCAACCGATGAATTTTACCATCGTGGGAAATACATTGCACGACACAAAGTTGAGTGGAACCGGAAACTTGCACTCTCTTTTGCCTGCCTGGTCTTCTTCTTTATTGGAGCACCGCTGGGTGCAATTATAAGGAAAGGTGGACTTGGAATGCCGGTTGTTGTTTCAGTACTGTTCTTCGTTCTGTACTACGTTATAACCCTTACTGGCGAAAAGTTCGTTCGGGAACTTGTTTGGCAACCCGGATTCGGCATGTGGATTTCTTCATTCATTCTTCTTCCGTTGGGGGTATTCCTTTCGTACAAAGCCACCACCGACTCGGTAATCCTTAACGCCGACTACTATATTCTAATAATGAAAAAATTTGTTCGATTGCATAAAAAACATAAAATCAAACATGCATCGAACTAGATGAGTAATGAACATTCTACTGATTGCTAATAAGGTTCCTTTCCCCCCAAACGATGGAGGCGCCTTTGCCACTCTAAACATGGCGTTGGGCTTAAAAAATGCTGGAGCCCACGTTACGGTTTTGGCAATCTCAACTCCCAAGCACCCATCTACAGAGCAGGATATTCCTCAATCCATATCGGAATCTATCCGCTTTATTACAACATTTGTAAACACAAATATTTCATGGGTAAAGGCCATTCTCAATCTTTTCTTCTCTAAAACACCCTACAACGCCGAACGATTTATATCAAGTAACTTTAAAAATCAAATTGAGGTTACCCTCAAAGAAAATCCCTTCGATTTAATTCAACTTGAAGGGTTGTATCTGGCTCCCTACATTGAAACTATCCAAAATGTTTCTAAATCACCAATTGTGCTGCGTGCTCACAATGTGGAATGGGAAATTTGGAAGAGAACAGCACAAAATGAAAAGAATTTCCTGAAAAAAATCTACCTGAGCATTCTTGCCCAAAGGGTAAAGCGAATGGAACTTCAAGCCCTTAGGAAGATTGACCTTCTGGTTCCTATCTCCGAAAGAGACAAGAAAATTCTTGAACAAATGGGATGCTCTAAACCATCGTACACATGTAGAACTGGTTTTCTTCTCAACAATAACGTTCCTGTTAACAATGAGGTAGAGTTCCCTTCCGTCTTCCATCTTGGTGGGCTCGATTGGATTCCCAATCGTGAAGGACTCCTCTGGTTTCTCGATAATTGCTGGCACGAAATTGTCAAAAAAATTCCTTCAATTAAATTCTACATCGCAGGTCGTAATGCTACAAAAGATTTTATCAACAGAATTAAAAAGTACGAAAACGTAGAGTTTCTAGGTGAAGTTACTGATTCGAAAGAATTTATGCGCTCCAAAGCCGTAATGGTTGTCCCATTGCTTTCGGGGAGTGGCATGAGAATAAAGATTGTTGAAGGCATGTCGCTTGGCAAAGCAATTGTTAGCACATCCATCGGTGCAGAAGGAATTGAGGCAACCGACGGGAAGGACATAATGATTGCCGATACGGCAAACGATTTTACTGCAAAAACTCTGTTCCTTCTCACAAATCAAGAAATTTGCAGCAACCTAGGCAACTCTGCAAAAGAGTTTGCTTCTAATAATCTCGATAACAGCAAAATTGTAATGGGTTTATATAACTTCTACCAAAATCATCTCTCGTAAAATTCTGAAAATTCAATACCATTTCTCCGTTTATAGCTCTCTATTCTCAATTCCCGCATCATCCAAAGTAAAAATTTCAAAAACAAACCCATTCTTTTTTGTACTTTTGCCATGATTTAAAATCCAAAGCCCAAGAAGTGAATATTGTATTCTGGATATCCGTTGCCCTGCTTTTCCACACGTACGTACTTTACCCGTTTATACTGTACATTCTGTCGGTAAACCGCAAGCCAACCCGCAACGTTTACTCCAGAAACGAAAACCTGCCATCTGTTTCTGTAATTATGGCTGCCCACAACGAGGAGGATGTTATTGGTCAAAAAATTGATACCGTTTTCGATACTACCTATCCGCTCGAAAAAGTTGAACTTCTGATTGGTTCCGATTGCTCAACCGACAGTACGAACGAAATAATCCGATTGAAGCAGCAGCAGTACGGTAAAATTACATTTCTGGAATTTACCCAACGGCAGGGGAAGGCAAACATTATGAACCAGCTGCTCGACAGAGCAACGGGCGACATAATTGTTTCAACTGATGCCAACGTGCTGCTTACAAGCGACACTCTCTTCAACTCCGTAAAATTCTTTAAGAATGAGGAGGTGGGATTGGTTGACACTCGTATGACCAATACAGGGTTGAATAAGCAAGGAATTTCAATCCAGGAAAGTTCTTACATATCGCGCGAGGTGCTAATTAAAAACCGTGAGGGAAACGTTTGGGGAACCATGATGGGCCCCTTTGGCGGGTGTTTTGCTATTCGCAAAAGTTGTTACCACAAGGTTCCAAGGAATTTCTTCATGGACGATTTTTACATCAACATGAAAGTTCTTGAGGCGGGCAAAAAATCCATGAACAGCCTCGATGCCATCGTTTTCGAGGATGTTTCGAATAAGTTGAGCGAGGAGTTCCGTCGGAAAGTGCGAATATCAATCGGGAACTTTCAGAACCTGGCAGCATTTAAACATCTCCTTTGGCCACCTACCAGGGCGGTTGGTTTTTCGTTCCTGTCGCATAAGGTTGTTCGATGGTTCGGGCCGTTCCTGCTGCTATTCGCACTGGCTAGTAATGTTTTACTGGCTATCAGATATCAGTTTTACGCATATATTCTTGTTTTACATGCATTTATCTACATATTTCCGGCAATTGATTATTTGCTTGGGAAAATTAATATTCATTTGTTAGCTTTGCGGTTTTCAACCCACTTTTTTAGCATGAACACAGCCCTATTTGTTGGGCTAATAAAATACTTGAAAGGAGTAAATAGCAATGTTTGGCAACCAACCCAACGAAACCAGTAGCCTAAACACCATCGAGGAAGCCTTGGAGGATATCAAGGCCGGTAAAGTTATTATTGTTGTTGACGATGAGGACAGGGAGAATGAGGGCGATTTTATTGCAGCCGCCGAACTTATAACCCCTGAAATTGTAAACTTTATGGCCAAGCACGGTCGGGGACTTATTTGTGCACCACTCCCCGAGGATCGATGCAAGGAGCTGGAGCTGGAAATGATGGTTGGAACCAACACTGCGCTTCACCAAACTGCATTCACGGTTTCTGTAGATTTGCTTGGGCATGGTTGCACCACCGGAATATCTGCATCCGACAGAGCAAAAACTATAAAAGCTCTGGTAAATTCTGAAACAAAGCCTGAAGATCTTGCCCGTCCCGGTCATATTTTCCCACTAAAATCGAAGGAGAAAGGCGTTCTTCGTAGAGCTGGGCATACCGAGGCCGTTGTGGATTTAACACGGCTTGCTGGCTTAAAACCCGGTGGCGTACTGGTTGAAATTATGAACGACGACGGTACCATGGCGCGCCTTCCACAACTTCTGGAAATTGCCAAAAAATTCAACCTGAAAATAATTTCCATTAAAAACCTAATTGAGTACAAACTCAAATTCGAAAGTATCATCGAGGTTGGCTCAAGGGTTAAGCTACCAACTGCCCACGGCAAATTCGACCTTATTGCCTTCAGGCAAAAGTCGAACGGGCTAGAGCATGTTGCACTAGTGAAAGGTTCTTGGACACCCGATGAACCAATCCTCGTTCGCGTTCACTCCTCGTGCGTTACCGGCGATATTTTCCACTCGTACCGTTGCGATTGCGGGCCACAACTCCACAAGGCAATGGAAATGATTGACAAAGAGGGCAAAGGAGTTCTGGTTTACATGAACCAGGAGGGACGTGGAATTGGACTTTTCAATAAAATTCATGCATACAAGCTTCAGGAGGAAGGCCTCGATACCGTTGAGGCTAACGTTGAACTTGGTTTCGCTCCCGATGAGCGTGATTACGGAATTGGAGCCAGCATAATAAGGGAGTTGGGCGTTCGGAAAATGCGGCTAATAACCAATAACCCAAAAAAACGTAAGGGTTTGGAAGGTTACGGGCTGGAGATTGTTGAGAATGTTCCCCTCGAAATTCCTCCAACACCCCAAAACGAATTCTACCTGCAAACCAAGCGCGATAAGATGGGGCACCTTATCCTGCTATCGCCTAAAGAGCAGGCAAAAAAGAAAGAATAGAAACTTTCATGGTAAGTAACAAATCCCTCAGAGTTGTTTACATGGGTACACCCGAATTTGCGGTTGAACCCCTAAGGGCTATTCTTGAGGCTGGGTTCACTGTTTGCGCCGTTGTTACCGTTCCCGATAAACCTGCAGGACGAGGACAGAAAATTTCCGAATCGGCAGTTAAGCAGTTTGCCAGGGAGAGAGAGCTGCCCATTCTTCAGCCCGAAAAGTTAAAGGATGACGCGTTTGTAAATCAACTTCGCCAGCTGAATCCCGATGTGATGGTTGTTGTGGCATTCCGAATGCTTCCCGAGGTTGTTTGGCGTATTCCACGCCTTGGTACCTTTAACCTTCACGCATCACTTCTGCCGCAGTATCGCGGCGCAGCCCCAATTAACTGGGCAGTTATTAATGGCGAAACTCATACCGGACTTACCACCTTCCTTATCGATGAAAAAATTGATACAGGAAACCTGATAATGCAAAAAGAAGTTGAAATTTTACCCAACGAAACGGCAGGTGAACTTCACGATAAGCTGATGGGGTTAGGCGGAAAGTTGGTTGTTGAAACCATTAGAAAGCTGGCAGAGGACAACTTCATGCCAAAACCGCAAAGCGAGTTCTACCAATTGGAAGAAGAGTTGAAACCTGCACCAAAAATTTTTAAGGAAACCTGCAGAATCGATTGGAGTATAACGGGTGCAGAAATCCACAACTTTATTCGTGGCTTAAGCCCTTATCCTGCTGCCTGGACCGAGTTTTCTACTGCCGATGGCAGTGAGATTTCTGCAAAAATTTTCCGAAGCAGTTTTCAGGATGCTGAGAATGATAGCGCTGCTCCAGGCACAATTAAAACCAACGGAGCAACCTTTCTCAAAGTAAAATGTGCCGATGGGTACGTGAGTATTCTGGAAATTCAGCTTGCAGGGAAACGTAACCTTCCAATTGGTGAATTTCTAAAGGGATTTCGGGTAACCGAGGGTTTGCTTGCTTTGTAATAGAATATCTATTTATCCTTCGGTTTCCTTTTTCTTAGGTATATCTTCTGGCCAACCTCTGGCTCTGTTCCGGGCTCCATTCGGTTTCTACGGTAAAGCCACTTTAGCTTAACCCCGTACTCCTGCGAAATGCTGTACATGGTTTCACCTTCCTCTGCAACGTGCAACGGATGGTTAACTTCCGCCTTGCGGCGCTTGGGTTGGATGTATATTTCCTGCCCAATTTCAAGTTTCGAGTTGCGCTCAATTTCGTTATACTTTGCAAGTTGCCATGGCATTAGCTCCAGCTCTCGTGTTAAGCTTTCGTACGTATCGCCTTCGCGTACCTTGATGTATTTCACCCGGTTACGAATAAAAACTTCACGCTGATTGAACAAATCAATCGCGAAATTATCTGCATCAACCAGCTGACCCATTCCTTTTGTTGGCGATTCAATCTCAATATCCACACCCCTATCGTACAGGTAAAGCTTGTTATCTTCAATTATTCGAATTAGAAGTTCAGCGTAGGTTCTGCTGGTTGCGTAACCCGCTTTCTGCAATCCCTTTGCCCAGCCTTTGTAGTCGGTTGGGTCGAGGTCGAAAAGGAAAGCGTAACGTCGGCCACCACGAAGAAACTCAGAATGGTCGATGTACGAATTTTCAGGGTTACGATATTTCCTGAAGCATTCGCCTTTGGCGTCGTCGTCGTGGTAAATTTTGGGGCCTGTCCACGATTTGTGACACTTTATTCCGAAATGGTTATTCGCCTTAACTGCCAGCGTGCTGTTCCCATTGTCGCTCTCAAGCATCCCCTGCGCCAGAATAATGCTTGCGGGTACACCATGTTTCTTCATTTGCCTAATTGCCAAATCTTTATACGTATTGGCGTACTCTTCACGGGATAACTTCTTCTGCCCAAATGCAGAAATCACAAGCAAAGAAATAAGGAATGTTATTGTAATTGAACGCATGGTGTGATATAAATTTTGTCCAAATATAGCATCAATTTGCCAGTTACAAAATGTTGTACAGATAACACTTTTAGCAAATATTTTGCCATTTCGCATATATTTGTACCTTTGGAATGATGTACCCCGGTACTTTGCCGGGTAACAAACATAATATGAGCAAAAAGAAGGATTTAAGTTACTCGTACACCGAGTACGCATCAATTAACGAATTGCCGGTAGAACTGGCAAATTTGGCTCAGAAAGCTATAGATGCGCTCAAAACCAGCTACTCGCCCTATTCCCATTTTGCGGTTGGTGCAGCAGTTCTTCTAAAAAATGGAGAAATAATTCAGGGAAGTAACCAGGAGAACGGAGCTTACCCGTCGGGACTGTGCGCTGAGCGGGTTGCCCTTTTCTACGCAGGAGCCAAGTTCCCAAAGATTCCGGTTGTTGGGATAGCTGTTGCTGCTGAACATGAAGGAAAGCCAATCACCGAGCCAGTTGCTCCTTGTGGCAGCTGCCGACAGGTTATGCTTGAAACAAGTAATATTGGAAAAGAACCAATGAAAATTGTAATGATTGGTAAAAAAAGAATTGTTGTAGTTGACGATATTTCACATCTTCTACCCTTTTCTTTTTCAAGTGTAATCGATATTCTTAAGGAGTAATTTTCCTAGAAACTTTTGATACCTTAAACATTTAAGGAGTTACCCTTTTTAGAAGAATCCCTGTTCCAATATGGCAGAATAAACATTTTTGCTGGTCGCAGTACTGGCTTTTTAGCTGCACCATAGCCTGCGAAAACATGGCACTGGGTGCTTCAACGCCTAGCTTTTTGAAACCAGCTACAACCGAGTTCTGCTCGGGCTTCAAACTTTCAAGTAGCACAATCGCTTTGTCGGCTAAATCCTCGTTACCTCTCGCTTTGCCGTAGGCAAACATAAATGGAATAACCGAGTTTAAAAGAATTACTCTGATGGTTTCGTTTCCTAAATTTTTTAACCTTTCTGTTGAAGGCTTCCCAAAGCTATAGTGCGTTTTCCAGTAATCGGAAACCCCAACATTCAGTAGCTTCGTAATGCTGTTTGCGTCCTCTGCCTCCATTATTTTCGAGAAAAGCCCCGATGATTTATGAATAAGCATTGCAAGCTGGGCGATTCGGATTGTTGGGAACGAAACCGGTCGTAAACGCAGGAACTTCCATAGTTCGCCGTTAACCGGCGTTAAGCTGTACTTTTTATGCTGGTAATCGTACTCTTTGCGGAGCGATGTAACGTACTCATCCTCCGGAATATCGTTGAAAAGCAATCCCGATTGTCCAAAAAGAATCGATTCAATTACAAACAAATTATCCTTGGCCTTGGCTAAAACTTTTAACGGAGTGTTTTTTGCCATTAACTCAAATGGCAATGCGTTAATTTTCAACCCAAAACTTCGGGCAACCGATTGGTAGAATGAGTCCTCCCAGCTATTGCCATTCTGCTCAACCGAACTAAGAATGTACTGCGTTTTCTGCTCCAGTCGCTCAACGGAAAGACGGGATAACCAAATGTTAATAGCGCTTTTATCAATTTCTCCAATTAAATCGGCGCAGGCAATCCACTGCTTCGACGAAAACATCCGCTGGAGTTCCCAGTCGATGCCGCTGGGATATGGAATTTCGATGGTTTGAACAATGTCTCCCTTTGAGTTCTTTACTTCTACATCGTTACTCGCAACAACATGAAGAATAACGCTATCGTACGATTTATCGGTATCATGGTCATGCCTGTTCCAATCGGAGGCTTTAATATGAATCTCAACGTTACCCGCCCAAACCGTTTGGTTAATTCGGATTTTTGCGTTGAAGAAATCGGGCCCCGCATCGAGGTTATGGATACCCGGTGAAATTACTTCAACCTGTTCACCGCTGGAAGTAGTAAGGTTTGATAAACTGTGGTAACTATACTTCCACAAAAAATGTAGAAATTCCTCTTTCATTGGAGTATACAATAGTTTGTCGAATGTACAATATAATAAAAACTTTGCAAAAAAATTTGAAAACACCGGATTTATAAAAAAGCTATATTTGCAGGCAGAAAATATCTGCAGTAATTGACTTTGTAAAAAAATGGTTTTCGGGGTGTAGTCCCGCCAATTGCGGGACGCGTCGTTTGGGGCGTAACCCTTTGTATTTTTCTTTCGGGGTGTAGTCCCGCCAATTGCGGGACGCGTCGTTTGGG
>Ga0209408_1001925_pt1 | contig 12306 bp, 9 predicted proteins | sample AD_UKC107_MetaG_FD_184422 | JGI IMG/M metagenome (GOLD analysis project Ga0209408, IMG submission 184422) | Active sludge microbial communities of municipal wastewater-treating anaerobic digesters from Hong Kong - AD_UKC107_MetaG (SPAdes)... | ecosystem: Engineered > Bioreactor > Anaerobic >... | reverse complement strand
ACAGAGGTTCCCGTAAAAATAATTTCAAAACGGCAAGGGTATGGCAGACAATAATTTTTGGTGGGATAAGACAGTCCTGGTAACGGGCGGTGCGGGATTCATTGGATCTTATGTCGTGCGAAATCTGGTGGAGAAAAGGGGAGTTCGTGCAAAAAACATTGTGATCCCCCGTTCCAAAGACTGTGATCTTAGGGATTTCCAAAACTGCTCACGAATCGTTAAAGGTTGCCGGATTGTGATTCATCTGGCTGCTGTAACGGGAGGAATTCATTTCAGCCGAACATATCCGGCCAAACAATACTACGATTCTTCATTCATTGATATGAATATGGTTGAAGCCGCCTGCCGGGAAGGAGTGGAAAAATTCGTTGCCCTCGGGAATCTTTTTGCCTATGCGGGAGATGTTCCCATACCGATCAAGGAGGAGTATCTCTTTAATGGGCTTCCTACAGACGCACATCGCGGGGTAGGGTGGTTTAAAAGGAATTTAGCTCTTCTTGCTGATTTATATTACCGGCAATATAAAATGCCCATGGTTGTAGTCTATTCCGCTAATGCATACGGACCGGGCGACACCCTTGATAGAGAGCACGCCCATGTTATCCCATCTACAATTATGAAATGCTTTTATGAGCACGAACTTATTGTCTGGGGGGATGGATCACCGACACGTGATTTCCTTTATGTGGAAGATATTGCCGAGGGCCTGGTGTTGGCGGCAGAAAAGCTGGCTCCACCCAATTATGTCAATATCGGATCCGGAAGTGAAATCAGTATAAGAGATTTGGTGCATTACATAATTAAATATTCTGATTTTAAAGGAAAAGTGGAGTTTGATGCAACAAAATCCGGCGGAGATGCAAGACGGTGTACCAGTTCTGTTAAAGCAGAACGGATGATGGGTTTTAGACCTACTATTGTTATGGAAGAAGGCATTAAAAAGACAGTGGAATGGTATAAATCAAAACTGGTCCCGAAATGAGAGGGCATTGTGCGTGAAGAGAAAATAATTTATGAATAAAGCCATCCCTCAAATGCAGCCGTGGTTTGATGAAAAAGAAAAAAAAGCCCTTGCCGAATACATGGACGAAGGCGGATTTATCACTGAGTTCAAACGCACAGAACGCTTCGAGCAGATGATTGGGGAATATACAGGGGCCAGACATTGCATTGTCGTAAACAACGGTACCATCAGTTTGACTCTTGCCGCGATGGCAACAGGCCTTAAAGCGGGCGATGAAGTTATCGTTCCCAACTACACGATGATCGCCACGCCGAATTCAGTGAAAATGTTCGGAGCTATTCCTGTTTTTGTGGATGTTGAACCGGAAACACTTTGTCTTGACATTGAGTTGACAAGGAAAGCAGTTACAAAGAAAACAAAAGCAATCATGCTGGTTTCCGCAAATGGGCGTTATCCAAAAGCCGGAATTGATGCTTTCACAAAACTCGCCAGTCAGAATAATCTTATTCTTATAGAAGATTCAGCCCAATCATTGGGTTCGTTCTATCCGGATGGACGCCATGTCGGACGTGCAGGAAAGGTCGGCAGCTTCTCGTTTTCCGCACCGAAAATTATCTCAACCGGCCAGGGCGGCGCTCTGATTACAGATGACGATGAAGTAGCATTCAGGTTGCGGCGTCTCAAGGACTTCGGACGCTCCGGGGGTGGCAATGATATTCACGATTACATCGGATATAACTTCAAATTTACAGATTTACAGGCTTGTGTCGGCATTGAGCAGATGAAAAAGCTCCCTTATCGAATTGAACGCAAGAAAGAAATCTGGCAACTTTACAAAAAACTCCTTCGCGATATACAGGGTATTCAATTATTTGAACACGATACGCGATTCACAGTTCCATGGTTCATCGATGCCCTAGTTGAGCGTCGGGAAGAGCTAATTATCTTTTTGAAAAACGAAGGAATTGGCACTCGCCCTATGTATCCTCCCATTAACAAGCAAGTAGCTTATCAAATTCCAGGCGATCATCCGATTTCCAACAAAATCGGCTTGCATGGTCTGTGGTTACCTTCTGCATGTCAATTATCCGATGCTGATATCTTGTTTATTTGCGAAAAAATAAGCACTTTTTACAAAAAAATAAACCATGTTAATTGAACGATAGTTATTAATGAAACCGTTAAACATAAAATTTGTTGATCATGGAGAAGTTGCCGCGCCGATCATTTTGCACGCATTATCCTTTGATTATGATGTGCAGGAATCAGATTCGCCGTCTGTTGTTTTTTTCGGAGAAGATAAAAATAATTCCACACACAAGCAATTTCAAAAATGCTTGAAAATATTTGCAACCATTGAGTATCACTACCCCAATTTCCATCAATGTGATTATGCTTTATCGTATCTGACGCTCCCTACTCATAAGAACTTGCGGTTGCCTTACGGTACATGGGAAGATCGTGGGGAAGATTTGATAAAAAGTGACAATGAATGGCAAAAACTTATTCACGAGAAGAATAAGTTTTGTGCTTTTGTTGTTAAAAACGACAATCCAAGGAGAACTTGGAAGCGAATTTCTTTTTTTCATAAATTAAGCAGGTACAAGACTGTCGATTCCGGGGGAGGCGCTTTAAATAATATCGGATACAGAGTTGAGAACAAACTGGAGTTTTATAAACCCTATAAATTTGTAATCGCTTTTGAAAATAAGCTTAGCTGTGGATATACCTCTGAAAAAATAGTCCATGCGATGCAGTCGCGATGCGTTCCCATTTACTGGGGGAATCCGGATATTGTGCAAGAATTTAATCCGAAAAGTTTTATTAATCTACACGATTTTAAAAATGACGAGGACGCCATCGATCATATCATTCAAGTTGATCAAAATCCGGCCTTGCTGGAACAATATTTAAAAGAACCTTTTTTCTATAATAACGAAATTAACGAGTGGTTTAATATTCAGCGATTACGCAATTTTCTGGTAAAGGCAATTGAAAGTCCCCGGGAAAGAAGATCTTTATGGGGGTATATTCCATTCAAATTGCTGAACATGAAACAAGAGATACAGCCCTATTACGAGAAAATTGAAAATTTGATAAAATTTTCAATGCAATAAAGGGTGTCAATATGTATAGGCCGTTGTATGGAATCAATGAAGAAGTAAAAAATGGATGGTGTTAAAGACATTGCCGTAATACGGAGTTCGTATTCTCCTTACGGTGGTCTGGAGGTGCAGACCGCTGATTTTATCAGGAGCATTCTGGCGAAAAACATAAAAGTAAGTTTACTGACGTTGCCGCGTCAACGATGGCCTATTGTTCATCCGAATCTGGAAATCATTACTTTAGGCAGTCTGAGGAAAAACAGATTGTGGCAATTATGGAGATTTGAGCGCTCCGTTGTTAATTTTCTTTCCGCTCATTCATTTCAAACGATTTTTTCGCTGGACAGGGTTTCTGGTTTTACGCATTTCAGCGCGGGAGAGGGAAGTCATAAATCTTTTCTGCGCATAAAAAACAGGATCTCCAGTACCCCGGCTCGCCTGTTCAGAAAATTCAGCTTGTTTCATGCCTATACGCTGCAGATAGAAAAAAAGGGGTTTCATAATCCACAACTGAAAAAAATTCATTGTTGTTCCGAAATGGTGGCGAGAGACATCGGCAATGATTACCTTGTTGATTCTGGAAAATTTCAGGTTATCTATAACGGTATAAACTGGAAGGATATTGGAAAGACATTCAGAAACAGAGCGTTCATCGGGGATGAGCTTTTGAAAGCTCACGACCTGAATCCCTCGAACAATCATCTTCTTTTTTTGGGAAGCGGCTTTGCCAGAAAAGGTCTGGATATTGCCATACGAGGTCTGGTTTTTTTGCCGGAATCATATCATTTGATTGTTGTGGGCAAAGACCATTGCCGCGCTTATGTCCGTCAATCGGAAAAACTGGGTTTGAAACGGAGAGTTCATTTTTTGGGGCCTCAGGTTCAGGGCTGGAGATATGCCGCCATTTGCAAAGCGCTGATTCTGCCGTCAGCCTATGAACCGTTCGGATTGGCGGCGGCGGAAGCTCAGGCCATGGGACTTCCCGTTCTGGTCAGCGAAAACACTGGATATGCGGAACTCGTGTCGCCGGGAAGAAATGGCGTCGTTTTAAAAAATAATGGAAATATCAAAGATGCCTTCATCGAAATTCAGCATTTGATGGAAAGTCCTGTCCTGACTCCCGAACAGATTCGGGAGCATGTTTCTTGTCTGGATAATGACATCATCACCGAAAAAATCATCCGGGAATTTCTTGAATTATAGCGTTGGCAACGTTGGCGTTATTGTGATAAAAAATGAAAACAAAAATGAAGATGCAAAATTCAGAGGCATTTCCCTGCACAAAAATCAGTCCTCCGCGCGAATTGTTGTGAGAAAATGAGGAAAATAATTTGGAAAAAGTTCATATTTCCGTAGCCATCATTACAAAAGACGAAGAAGAAAATATTCGTCAGTGTCTGGAAAGCGTCTCTTTTGCCGCGCAGATCATCATTGTTGATTCCGGCAGTACCGATGCGACCTTGAGCATTGCCGGGGAATTCGGCTGTGAAATTTACAGTGAAGAATGGCGGGGCTTCGGTCCGCAAAAGCAGTTTGCGATTGAAAAATGTGTCTATCCCTGGATACTGGTTCTGGACGCGGATGAATGGGTGACGCCGAAATTAAGAAAAGAGATTATCAAAGCCATCGATAATCCCGGCCAGAATGTTGCTTTTGAAATGCCGAGACTATCGAGTTATTGCGGTCAATATATTCATCACAGCGGATGGCGGCCGGACTATGTTACCCGTCTCTGCCGCAGGGATAAGGCCCGTTTTGGTGAGGAAATCGTTCATGAGAGCATGATTGTTGACGGGAACGTTGGCCGTTTGTCCAATCCGATCATGCATGAATCTTATAAAGATCTGGAGGAGGTATTATCCAAGCTTAATCGCTATTCAACCGATGGTGCCTGCTCACTGCTTGAAGGCGGAGTAAAATCTTCATTATTTAAAGCCATCCTGCACGGGCTTTGGAGCTTTGTGTATACCTATCTGGGCCGTGCTGGATTTCTTGACGGCCGCATGGGATTCATGCTGGCGGTTTATAATGCGGAAACCACCTACTACAAGTATTTAAAACTCATGATGTTGCATCAAAACAGGACAGTCAAGATTGCCGTTATCCTGACCACGTATAACCGTGCAGACGCGTTACAGGCTGCCCTTGAAGGTTATTTATCCCAAAACGACAAGAATTTCGAATTATTGATTGCCGATGACGGATCAACGGATGAAACACGTCAGTTGATCGCCTTTTATCAAAAAAAGGGGGTGCTTCAGATTAAGCATGTTTGGCAGGAAGATGAGGGGTTTCGTGCCGCAAAAATCCGGAATATGGCGTTGGCCCAGACCCGTGCGGATTACATTATATTCAGTGATGGAGATTGCATCCCTTTGCCGGATTTCATTGCACAGCACAGATGCCTTGCCGAAAGGAAATGGTTTGTCGCGGGAAGCCGCATCCTGTTGAGTGAACAACTAACGAACCTTGTATTGAAAGAAAAGACGTTCGTGCTTCAATGGAAGATGCGCAACTGGTTTGTCGCCAGAGTAAAAAAAGACATCAATCGTTTGTCGCCCCTGCTTTCATTGCCTGTAGGAAATTTCCTCCGCAAGGTGGCATTTAATAATTGGAAGGGAGTTATGACATGCAATCTGGCTGCCTGGCGGCAGGACTTGATTAAGATCAATGGTTTTGATGAAACCTATTCCGGTTGGGGCTTGGAAGATTCCGATATCGTCATCCGGCTGATCCGTTCCGGAATCTCTCGAAAAAGCGGACGTTTTTTATTGCCGGTTCTTCATCTCTGGCATAAAGAAAACGATCGTTCCGGTCTGCGCGGCAACAGCGAACATTTCCGGAGCTTGATAAACTCTGATCGTGTGTATGCACCCCGCGGCGTGAATCAATACCTATGAACGCTCCTCAGAAAATTCTTGTCATTGCTACACGCAGAATAGGCGATGTCCTGCTGGCCACACCGCTGATACGGACAATCCATGAATCCTGGCCTGACGCGGAAATAGATGCCCTTGTTTTTAAGGGCACGGAAGGAATCATTGCCGACAATCCGGATATCAGAAAAATTATCACAGTCGAAGAATATTTCCGGACATGGTCACACCTCAAATTTCTGCTGGGATTAGTTCGGCGGTATGATTTCGCGTTTTCAACAATCAATGGCGACCGTCCCGTCTTTTATGCCTGGCTGGCCGGTAAATCTTCAGCCGGGTTTGTCCCCGGCAAGGGAATAAAACATTTCTGGAAGCGCTGTTTGCTTTCAAAATGGATTTATTCGGAAACCCATAATACGCACACTGTCATTAATAATTTGAGACTGGCGCAGTTACTGGGCCTGCCATTACATCCTAATGTGATTGTGTCATGGCAGAAAGCTGATGAGTTACGAGTTGCCTCGCTGATTAAATTTGATCTTGCGTCTGAACAATTTGCTGTAATTCACATGCATCCGAAGTATGCTTATAAAGAATGGACAAAACAAGGATGGGTAGCGCTTGCCCGATGGTTATATGAACAAGGAATTTGTATGGTTTTTACGGGCAGCAATTCCGGCAGGGAGATGGCCGGAATGGATGAGCTATTTCATGCTTTGCCGGGAAGGGGTTTTAATATGGTCGGCAGACTCAATTTAAGCGAGACAGCGTTTCTTCTAAGTAAGGCTAGTGTTTATATAGGACCGGATACAGTGATAACACACATGGCTGCGGCGGTCGGGGTTCCCGCCGTTGCCCTGTATGGACCGACGAATCCTGTTGTCTGGGGGCCGTGGCCACAGGATCATCCAGCCGGAGAAAATCCTTTTGTCATGAACGGCTCTCAACACGTCAAAAACGTTTTTCTCGTTCAGGGTGAAGGAGATTGCGTTCCCTGCCATGAAGAAGGCTGTGATCGACATATCGGGAGCTTGAGCAACTGCCTCCAGAACCTTTCATCTGACAGATTGATAACCGTAGTTCAACAGGCATTACAGCAGTCTTCGCAAACAAATCAGCAAAACAAAAACTCGAATTGATAATCCTTAAACCTTCTTCGGTAAAGTTTCTAAAAAAACAACCGTCCTCTGACCGTCTGCGGGAACTTAGCAATTGACATTATAATGCTAATTTGATTACATATTTAATCTTTTTCCGGATGTTAGATCGTGCCGTCGATGTAACTGAGAGGGCGGAGCTGTAAATAGCCTTAATATTGAACATTGAACTCACCGTGTCATTTCGAGGAGCGTAGCGACAAGAAATCTTAGTGAAGCCTTTGCATAATTAAGTCCATGCATCAAATTTGTCATACCGGCGCAGGCCGGCCATGGTGCCCTTTATGGTATATCCAGTAATTTCAAATACTTCCTGGATTCCGGTTTTCACCGGAATGACCAAAAAAGGAATTGTGCAAAGCTTTCTTAGTGCCTTTCAACATTGAACGTAGAACATTGAACGTTGAACTTCTTTTGCTATCCACCATCAACTATAAACCATTAACCAGTGTTTCACCATTCACCATTCACCTTTCACATTTTAAGGCACGCAGCGCCGTGGGACACTATTCACTGGTTTTTACTATCAACTATAAACTATGAACCATAAACTATAATGACACTCGCCGAAAGCGAGCTTAGCGAAGCTAGAGGCGTTAGTGGTAATGAGACTCAAAATTCAGGAACAGAGTGAACTGAATTTTGTTAGTCGAATTATCCAAAGCCTTTGGCTATTGGGAATTATCCCCGAAGCATAGCGAAGTGGAATCTAATGTTTTTTTTACCATTCACTGGTTTTTACTATCAACTATAAACTATGAACCATAAACTATTTATCATCAACCAACCCAAGAAAGGATAACTCATGGCAGGAATCAAAAAAGGCATTATTCTGGCCGGCGGCGCGGGCAGCAGGCTTTATCCCCTGACCCTGGTGGCCAGCAAACAGTTACAGCCGGTGTATGACAAACCGATGATTTACTATCCGCTGGCAACGCTCATGACGGCGGGCATTCAGGACATTCTCATCATCTCCACGCCGCAGGACACGCCGCGGTTCGAAGCCCTGCTGGGCGACGGCAAACGCTGGGGCATCCGACTTTACTACAAAGTGCAGCCCGAGCCCAAGGGCATTGCCCAGGCCTTTCTGGTCGGCGAGGAATTTATCGACGGCGATTCCGTGTGCCTGATTCTCGGCGATAATATTTTTTACGGGAACATGGGATTGAATAAAATCGTTGCGGGTTTTCAGAAAGGCGCCGTTATCTTCGGGTACAACGTCAATGATCCGGAGCGCTACGGCGTCGTGGAATTCGACAAAACCGGCAAAGCCATCAGCATTGAAGAAAAACCTGCCAGGCCCAAATCCAGTTACGCCGTTCCCGGCCTTTATCTTTACGATCAGAAAATAACCAAAATCGCCAAATCCATGAAACCGTCCGCCCGTGGTGAACTGGAGATCACGGACGTCAACATGGCTTATCTGCGCCGCGGCGAACTTCATGTTGTTCCGCTGGGACGCGGCATCGCCTGGCTCGATACCGGAACGCACACCAGCCTTCTGGAGGCCAGCCATTTCATCGGAACGCTGGAAGCACGCCAGGGATTGAAGATTGCCTGTCTGGAAGAAATCGCTTTTCGTGCCGGATTTGTAGATAAAAAGAAACTCAAAAAGCTGGTGGAACAAACCCCCAGATCATCCTACCGGGACTATCTGGAAAAAATTCTAAAAGAAAAATCCTACATCGAGCCAAAGGAAATTTAATCATGTCCTTTACCTTTAAAACTCTGTCGATTCCCGACGTTGTTCTTGTCGAACCGAAAATCCTCCCCGACGATCGGGGTTTTTTCATGGAAGCCTTTAAGGCCTCCGCGTTCAAACAAGCAAACATTCCCGCGCATTTTGTTCAGGACAACTTTTCCTTTTCCCGAAAGAATGTCCTTCGCGGACTTCATTATCAGAAAAGTCCTCATGCCCAGGGAAAGCTCGTCTTGACGCTCAAGGGCTGCGTCTGGGATGTGGCGGTTGATCTGCGCAGAACTTCTCCCACCTTCAAGCAGTGGGTGGCCGCGGAACTGAGCGACGCCAACCATGCCATGCTCTACATTCCGCCCGGATTCGCCCACGGCTTTGTTGCCCTGAGCGATGATGTTCATCTCTTGTATAAATGTACCGAAGAATACAACCCGCAATCCGACGCGGGCATTCGCTGGAACGATCCCGATATCGCCATTGCCTGGCCGGTTGCCGATCCGGTGCTTTCTCCGAAGGACCGGGCGCTTCCGCTGCTGAGCGCCGCCGAGCTTTTCTAGCTGATCGATGTTTTCACCAAACGGTTTAAGGCTTAAACCGTTTGCGCATTTTCCACTGCTCTCTTCATTAATAATTATGAAGTGGTAGAGGTTGAATTAAATTTTAAATTAATGCAATATCGGCGACAGTAATGTAAGACTTCATTCGAGAGCGAAACAGTATAAAATCTTATTCTAATAAAAAGGAAAAGGAGCTGATCCCTGAAATGGATTTCATCGATCTCAAAACTCAACAAACCAGAATTAAAGAAACACTAAACAGCAATATCCAGAATGTTTTAAGTCACGGCAGCTACATCATGGGGCCGGAAATCAAGCAACTGGAGGCCAAGCTTGCCACTTATACCGGAACCAAACACGCCATCAGTTGTGCTTCAGGAACCGACGCACTTCTGATGGCCCTCATGGCCTATGGCGTCAAACCTGGCGATGCGATTTTTACAACGCCATTCACTTTCATTGCCACGGCCGAAGTTATCAGCCTGCTGGGTGCAACACCGGTCTTTGTGGATATTGATCCCAAAACCTACAACATCGATCCAGCCAAACTTGCCCTGGCCATCAAAGCCCTGAAAGCCAATGATTCATCTATCTACCCCGTGCCTAAGGCTTTAAACTATCAACCATCAACCAGTAACCGTCAACTACACCCGAAGGGTGTGATCCCCGTTGACCTTTTCGGATTACTGGCCGATTATGATGCCATTGCACCGATTGCCCAGGAAAATGGTTTATTTGTCATTGAAGACGCCGCCCAGTCATTCGGAGCACAATATCACAACAAAATGTCCTGTTCCTTTGGTAACATCGGCTGCACATCCTTCTTTCCGGCAAAACCGCTGGGATGCTATGGCGATGGAGGCATGTGCTTCACCGACGATGATCATCTTGCCGAAATTATGACATCCATACGTGTCCACGGCAAAGGCGGGCATAAATACGACAACGTTCGTATCGGCATCAACGGCCGCCTTGATACATTGCAGGCCGCCATCCTATTGGCCAAATTCGATATCTTCCCCGAAGAAGTGGAACTGCGCCAAACCGTCGCCCAGCGTTACACCGATTTATTATCCACCAGTCACAACGCACCATCCACTATTTCAGCACCTCATATCCCCGCCGGACACATCAGCGCCTGGGCGCAATACTCGATTCTGGCCAGGGATGAAAACCATCGCACCGCTCTACTGAAAAAACTTCAGGATAGCAAAATACCTTCGACCATTTACTATCCCAAACCACTTCATATGCAGACGGCTTTTGCCCATCTGGGATACAAGGAAGGTGATTTTCCTGTCAGTGAAGATTGTGCCAGCCGTATTTTCAGTCTTCCAATGCATCCCTATCTAACCGAGCAGGAACAAACAAAGATTGCAGAAGTTCTTTATAGTTAACGCATTATTGCTTTGAAAGGTAAAATCATGACAAAAAAATCTAAAGATATTCTTTCCACCCATGAATCTGTGGGCGAAACGGTTCGACCGTCAGTTGCTGTCATCGGCGCCGGCTACTGGGGCAAAAACCTCGTCCGCAATTTTCAGCAGTTAGGTGTTTTGAAAACAGTCTGCGACGCGGACACAAATATCCGTCAACAATTAAACAAAGATTATCCGGATATCCATGTTACAAACAAAGGAAAAGACATCTTTGAAGATCAGACCATCGATGCCGTCGTCATTGCCGCACCGGCAGCAACACATTACACCCTGACTGCTGCCGCATTTAATGCCGGCAAGCATGTTTTTGTGGAAAAGCCGCTCTCGTTAACACACGCTGAAGGCAGTAAATTGGTTGATCTGGCACGTCATCAAGGCAAAAAACTTTTTGTCGGCCATATCCTTAACTACCATGCCGCCGTTGTTCGGATGAAAGACATGATCAATGCCGGAGAAATCGGACGGCTCCAATACATTTATTCCCGTCGACTTTCACTGGGGAAAATCCGGAGGGAGGAAAACATTCTATGGTCTTTTGCGCCGCATGATATCTCCGTCATCCTTGGCATTACCGGCGAAGAACCGAATTACATCGATGCCGTAGGCAATAATTTTTTGCATGCGCGGATTCCGGATGTCACCATGTCCAATCTGAAGTTCCCTTCCGGCATAGGCGCACACATATTCGTAAGCTGGCTTAATCCCTTCAAAGAACAGCGGCTGGTGGTCATCGGCAGCCAGGGGATGATGGTCTTTGACGATACGCAACCTGTCGAGAAAAAGCTGGTGCGCTATCCCAATCAAATCAAATGGAAAAACGGTATACCTGTATCAGAAAAAGTGGAGGGCAAAGCCGTCGATCTGAGTGATATCTGGGAAGAACCTCTGAAAGCCGAATGCCGCGCATTTTTAGATTCCATTGCCAACAACACCGCGCCATTGACCTCTGGAGAAGAAGGCCTCCGTGTACTGAAGATTCTGGAATCTTGCCAGCAATCCCTCGAACAAAAAGAATCTCCTTCTGTCATACCGGCGAAGGCCGGTATCCAGGAAAACGAACATTTGAACAAAAATTTTCCGGATGTTTTTATTCATTCGTCAGCCATAGTCGACGACAACGTTTCCATCTGCAAAGGCACAAAGGTGTGGCACTTCTCCCATATTCTTTCCGGTTCCAAAATCGGTGAAAACTGCAATATCGGACAGAATGTTGTGATTGGTCCCGACGCAACCATCGGTAACAAATGCAAAATACAAAACAACGTCAGTGTCTATAAGGGTGTCACACTCGAAGACGGCGTTTTTTGCGGCCCATCCATGGTATTTACAAACATCTACAATCCCCGTGCCGAAATATCAAAGATGGATCAAGTGCGGCAGACCCTAGTTAAAAAAGGTGCAACACTCGGTGCAAACTGTACAATCGTTTGCGGCCACACCATTGGACATTACGCATTTATCGGTGCCGGTGCCGTGATTACAAAAGACGTGCCCGACCACGCCCTGATGGTG
>Ga0209408_1001917_pt1 | contig 12373 bp, 9 predicted proteins | sample AD_UKC107_MetaG_FD_184422 | JGI IMG/M metagenome (GOLD analysis project Ga0209408, IMG submission 184422) | Active sludge microbial communities of municipal wastewater-treating anaerobic digesters from Hong Kong - AD_UKC107_MetaG (SPAdes)... | ecosystem: Engineered > Bioreactor > Anaerobic >... | reverse complement strand
ATTGATACCCTCTGGCGACATAGAGTCACCAAGAAAGAGCCTCATTGGAAGGGCAGAGTCTGTAAGATTTATACAAAATTATCCACGGGCGAGTGGAAATTTTATTACCAAACAGGTGCCCTCAATTTTCCACCGAAAAGGTATGCCTAACTACTGCATGCAGGCCGACGCGGAAGAACCGAGCCAGTGATGCACACGTTGGTATTACATCGCTTCTTAACAGATCTGAAATTAATCCTTTGTAAGGGAGCAAGAATTCATATGCAAATATGCATGAAAAGATATTTTCTATTGGTGATCCTTTCTTTCCTGTTATTTATAATGTTATCTCCTAACGGATTTACAAAAAATCAATTTGCTCAAGCTAATTCTATTAGTCAAAATGCCAAGACGCCTATTACAAGGGATAACACACTAGTCGACAAGTTTGCAGAGAGCCTCAGATCAATACCATTCAAGCCGGGTAATATCGTTATTCCAGAACTTGGATTCACCAAAGGTCATCCTTCCGAAACTTACGAATCCAATGAATGGATCCTCAAATCGATATCGAAGGACTACCCGCTAACACAAAACCGGGTTACTGAAATATCAGAGTTTGCCGGCACAGGTTCCCGTTATTACATTGAGGACGTTGATCAGGACGGCACCAAGGATCTCATCGTAGAACGTGTTCGTGGTACGATGAATTGTCATAGATATCTCTACTTCCATCTCAATGATGATAAGACTTTGACCAGAATCGAGGGGCCAGATACTTCCATGTACGAAGATGAAGGTTCCATATGCTGGAATACATCCCTCGGATTCGTCCGGATCAATGATAAAACATACATTGCAGTTATCGATAATTTCCTTGATGTTGCTGCAGCATCACAGACCAAGACAATTATCGAACTCTACAGTTTAAAAGATGACAAAAGCCGTAAGGGGCTCGGCAAGATACAGATCAATTATAGATCCCAGTTTACAGGTAAATTAAAAAAAGGTGCTGCCCCCTCATTCCATGTGATGGAGGTAAAAGCTGATTCAATGGTCCGGCAGTTGTCTCAGCCTGTTTCACCACCTCTCGCCGTAACACTCATGGACAATCCCGAATGGACATATACTGACAAGAAAGCTGAGAAGATTGCTGAAGCAATCGATAAAAAGTATTATTCAGGCGGACTCTTGAAAGGCCAAAGCCAATACCAGTTCCTGGATATAGACAATGACGGAAAGAAGGAGATCGTTTGCCATCTTGTTTACGAAGCAACTATTGAAGGTAAAAGATACAGCCGCATGGTAATCATCAAAATGGGTCCACAGGGCCCATTGTCATATATCGATGTGGATAACTATTTTCCTGAGTTACGCACCCTGAACACATCTCTTCTTGAAGCGGGTGTATATAGCGATTATGATGAGCTTGAAAGTAAGGGTTCGGAATACTTCCCAATATCAGACGGCAAGGTGAATTACATAGTCAAGATCGGGAAGAGCCACAGGGGTTGGCGTGAATCTTCGGGATTTATTCTTGGAGTATACAAATTAAAAAATAAGAAAATTGAATTGGTCGATGCTATGTCGATAATTCCAGGATTTGTTTTAAGGGACGTTAAAGTTCTAAGATAAATACATGCCAACAAAAGGATGCATCGTACGGCACGGCTTAAGCCGCCGGTGATCCTTGGCGCTGGATCTGAGAAATATATATGGACAAACAACAAAGTAAATGGCTGACCAAGGAACTGGCAAAAACCTTCTCCGAAGGCGTACGCGGGGCTATACCTGGTGCAAACCTCCAACTGGAGATCATCACCAGACTGATAAGTGCGTGGTGCCCATCTCCATCCAGAATCTTGGATCTGGGGTGTGGTGACGGCATTCTCGGCCGCATGCTGCTCGCGGAACATCCCACGGCATACGCGGTCTTTGCCGATTTTTCCGAGCCGATGCTCTCGAAGGTCCGCCAGAAAGTCGGTGCAAGTAAAACGGCAACGGTCATACAGGTCGATTTCGCGACGCCGGCCTGGATGAAGGCTGTTAAGACAGAAGCCCCTTTTGATGTTATCGTATCGGGATTTGCCATACATCATCAGCCGGATGACCGCAAGAAGGCTTTGTATGCCGAGATTTACGAGCTCCTTGAAGAAGGTGGTGTTTTCCTGAACCTCGATCAGGTCAGCTCAGAAACTTCATCCATAAGTGAAATCTTTGACAGCTTCTTCCTTGAAAATATCCGGCGCTCTCTCGCCAATTCCGACCAGCACGAAATAATGAACCAGGTTGAGAAAGCATATTATGACGACAAAAAGGAAAACATTCCAGCCCCTGTTGGTAAACAGTGCCAATGGCTCCGCGATATAGGCTTTGAAGATGTAGATTGCTTCTTCAAGACATTTGAGCTCGCTTTATTCGGCGGAAAGAAAACATCCAGCAAGGCGAGTGCAGCCGACGAAGAAAACCACGGGGCTGGTTAGCACGTCAGAGAACAGGCTGGCCATCCTGAAATCAGATTCTTGCCGTCCCTCTCCTTTCCGGCATGGTGTTCCAGGTCATGTATGAGTGTTCCTCTCAACCCAGGCTGCGAAAGCATCCATGAACTTTCTGAGGAACTCGTTCGTCGTTTCATTCACGATGTCACCCTGGGGGTCGAACAGCGCCGCAGCTCCCCCAATGTATGCTTCAGGCTGCTGCATGACGGGAACGTCCAGAAACACGAGTGATTGCCTGAGGTGGTGATTGGCGCCGAAGCCCCCGATGACCCCGGTCGAAACGCTCATCACCGCACCGGGCTTCCCTGCCCAGACGCTCTTGCCGTAGGGCCGCGATCCCACGTCGAGGGCATTCTTGAGTACCCCGGGAACCGACCGGTTGTATTCGGGTGTTATGAACAGGAACCCGTCAAACGACTTCACATGCTCACGGAAAGCGGTCCACGCAGGCGGCGGGTTTCCTTGGTCATCATAGTCCTGGTTGTAGAGAGGAAGACCGCCGATATCTACGACCTCCAGCTTCAGTGATTCAGGTGCACGTTTCGTGAGCACCGCTGCCATCTTTCGATTGAATGATTCTCTGCGAAGACTTCCTATGAAAACCGCAATCCTCTTGGTCATGCCTTTACCTCCATGCAGTGAACTCGTTACATCTCAGTATATTATCCATGTCAGGCACTTTCAATAGTGCCTCGGGCAGGCAAGGCACCCTTTTGTCCCGCTCACAGGAACACTCCCCACCTTGAAAAATCTTTCCAGGTACCTATATCTGAATATGAAATCCTCTTACAGCGAGGGAGACAGCAATGGTCAGGAGGGACTACTATTTGATCCTTGGTGTTTCTCCACAGGAGAATGAGGAAGGCATCAGGGAGGCTTTCCGCAGGCTGGTGAAGAAATACCACCCGGACATCGCAGGACCCCTGTCCCGATGGGAGTTCCAGGAGATCGTCGAGGCGTACGAGGTCCTGTGCGACCCGGACAGGAGGAGGTCCTACGACCAGGGCCTCGCCCATGCAGAAGGCAGGGAGCGCATCATCCCGGAACCCATCGTGACCGGGACATGGGGATACGGCGAGTCCCTCGTGCCCGAGCCGGTGTCCATCATGAGGGACTTCCTGTCCGTCAGCCAGCCCATCGACTCGCTCTTCGAGCGTATCTTCAGAAACTTCACCCACACCCGCGTCCCCAAGTCCGAACGGCCCGAGAGCCTCACCATGGAGCTCATCTTCTCCCCGGAGGAGGCCATGACGGGCGGCAGGGTTCCCATCAGCATCCCGGTCCTGTACCCCTGCCCGGCATGCAGGGGCAGCGGTCGGTCGTGGCCGTACCAGTGCCCGCAGTGCATGGGGCGCGGCATGGTGGAGGAAGAGGAGCAGGTCACCCTGCAGATCCCCCCGAGGGTGCCCTCCGGGACCGTCTTCGAGGTCCCCCTGGCCGGGCTCGGCGTGCACAACTTCTACCTGAGGGTCGTCGTTCGCATAAGCGAACTCTACTGAGGGGCAAGGTTCCTTGCCGTTCCTTGCAATTTTACCTGCCGCACAGTATCATCAGGGCTTGGGAACCCAGGACGGTCATGACATTATTGAACCTGGCCCGTGCAAGCTGTGCAGAGAGGAGGTATGTCGATGCCGGGGAAGGTACCGATAGAGCAGCTGCGTTATAGATGCGACCTTGGGGTGCTCGGATGCAGGGACAGCAGGAAGGCGAAGCCGTTGACCGGCATCCTCGGGCAGAAGAGGGCGCTCAAGGCCCTGGAGTTCGGCCTCAGGATCAGGAACAAGGGCTTCAACATCTATGTGGCAGGACATACCGGCTCCGGCAGGAAGACGGCGCTCAGGCGATTTCTTCAGGAGCTCGCCGTACACCAGCCCACGCCACCGGACTGGTGCTATGTCAACAACTTCAAGGACGCCTATCTTCCACATGCCCTCTCCATGCCCGCAGGAATGGCCCGGGAGTTCAGCCGTGACGTGGAGGCCTTCGTGGCCGCGGCGCGCAAGGAGATCGTCAAGGTTTTCGAGAGCGAGCAGTACGCGAACAGGAGGAACAACACCATCAAGAAATTCCAGGAGATGCGCGACGAGCTCTCCAACAGGATAGGCGAGAACGCCCGCCGCAAGGGCCTCCTGATCCAGGCCACCCCCATGGGGCTCATGGCCATACCCATGGTGGACAACAAACCCATCACTGAAGAAGAGTTCCGCATGCTCGACGCCAAGACCCGGGAGACCTTTGTCCGGAAGCAGGGCCGGCTCCAGGAGCAGCTCAAGAAGGCCGGCCGCCAGATAGCCGCACTGGAGAAGAAGACCGGGGAGATGATCCTCAATCTGGACAGGGACGTGGCATCCTATACCCTGGGCAATCTCCTGGACGATCTTCTCGAGAAATACCGCAGGCAGCCCGGGATCATCTCCTACCTCAAGGAGATGCGCGACGACATGGTGGATAACCTTGCCCTGTTCAGGGGGGACGACCAGAAGAAGGAAGGACAGGGGGAGTCCCCGTTCGTCATCGACGGCGAGCTCAGGTTCAAACGCTACAAGGTCAACGTGCTCGTGGACAATACGGGGCTCAAGGGCGCCCCCATCGTCACCGAGCTGAACCCCACCTATAACAACCTCTTCGGGCGCATCGAGAAGGAGGCCCAGTTCGGCGCCCTGATCACCGACTTCACCATGATACGCCCGGGATCCATGCATCGGGCCAATGGAGGGTTCCTCATCCTCCCGGTGGAGGAGGTGCTCCTGAACCCCTTTTCCTACGAAGGCCTCAAACGTGCCATCCGCAACCAGGAGGTGTGCATCGAGGAGGCGGGAGAGCGTCTCGGTTTCATGACCACCCGCAGCCTCATGCCCGAACCGGTCCCCTGGGACATCAAGGTGATCCTCACCGGTTCACCATACCTGTACTTCAGGCTCTTCGAGCTGGACGAGGACTTCCAGGACCTCTTCAAGGTCAAGGCGGACTTCGACACGGTCATGGACCGCACCGACGAGAACATCAGGAACTATGCGTCGTTCCTGTGCAATCTCTGCGAGGAGGAGAACCTCCTGCACTTCGACGGAAAGGCCATGACCCGTGTGGTGGAGCACAGCTGCAGGCTCGCCTCCGACCAGGAAAAGCTTTCCACGAGGTTCGGCGAGATAGCCAACGTCATCCGCGAGGCGAGCTTCTACGCATCGCGGGACAAGGTGCCCCTGGTGAACGAAGGCCATGTGAAACGGGCCATCGATGAACGCTTCCACCGATCGAGCCTCCTCATGGACAAGGTCAACGAGATGATCCGGCAGGGATCCATCATGATCGATGTGAGCGGGGAAAAGGTCGGGCAGGTCAACGGACTCTCCGTCATCGACCTGGGGGACATCATGTTCGGAAGGCCCAGCAGGATTACCGCCAGCATCGAGCCGGGGCGGGACGGCCTCATCGACATCGAACGGGAGGCGAGGCTCGGAGGCCCCATACACACCAAGGGGGTGATGATCCTGTCCGGGTATCTCGCCCAGACCTATGCACAGGACAAGCCGTTGAGTCTTTCCGCCAGGCTCGTGTTCGAGCAGAGCTATTCCGGGGTGGAGGGGGATTCCGCGTCGTCCACCGAGCTCTATGCCCTCCTGTCGGCTCTCTCGGGAAAGCCGATCCGGCAGGGCATCGCTGTGACCGGTTCGGTGAACCAGAAGGGCGAGGTGCAGGCCATCGGGGGCGTCAACGAGAAGATCGAGGGATTCTTCGAGGTCTGTAGGGTCATGGGGCTCACCGGATCGCAGGGGGTGATCATCCCGGAGAGCAACGTGCGCAACCTCATGCTCAAGGACGAGATCATCGACGCGGTCGAAAAGGGGAGGTTCCACATCTGGAGCGTCCGGTCCGTGGACGAGGGGATCGAGATCCTCACGGGGGCGAAGGCCGGAAAGAAGCTGAAGAGCGGCGTCTTCGAGAAGAACACGATCCACCACCTGGTGGACGGGAGGATCGCATCCCTGAGCGAAACGTGGGTCAGCTTCGGCGAGAACCACAAGAAGAAGGGCAGGGCCGTGAAGAAAAGGAAAACCAGGGGCACGTCCAGGGGGAAGGGGTGAGGCGTCCCAAGTTCTGAAGCCCTTGTGCCTGCGCGGGCATCTAAAGCTCAGGAAGGAGGTTGCAGGGTATGGATTTCAGAGAACTGATCGCGAAGAGGCGTTCCGTACGGGAGTTCAACGACAGGGCCGTGCCCCTGGAGCTGGTGAGGGAAATCATCGCAGACAGCATTCAGGCGCCGAATGCGCGCAATGCCCAGCCCTGGTCCTTCATCGTGGTGGCCGACAGCCACATGATCAAGAGGCTGTCCGACGAGAGCAAGAAGAACATCCTCTGGGACATGGGGGACAACCCTGCGTCGCCGTATGTCATGTACAAGCCCATCCTGGAAAACGTCGATTTCAACGTTTTCTACAATGCGCCGTGTGTGGTCTATATTGCAGGTCCCAGGGACATCCGTTCCACCACCGTCGACTGCGCCCTCGCAGCGGCCTACTTCATGCTCTCGGCCGCGGACAGAGGGCTCGGCACCTGCTGGGTGGATCTCGGTTCTGCGATCAGGGACCCGATATTGAAGAACGAGCTCGGCCTGCCCAACGACCATGTGATCGTATCCACCCTGGCCCTGGGGTATCCGGTGAGGGTGCCGGTCACTCCTCCGAGGTCGGAGCCGAGGATCCTCAAGATCGTGAAGTAGGAAGGCGCATCAGCCGTGGGACTGCTTCAGGCGCCGGAGGCGCTCATCGGGCGGCAGGAGGCAGTTCCCCGTGCATTCGTCGTCGCACCTGCCGTCGCACGGCTCCACGTGGATGGTGACCGTGGAGTACGGCAGGCGTTCGGTTATCAGGCTGGTCAGTTCGTCCGTTATGCGGTGGGATTTTTTCACGTTCATGTCCGGGTCCACGAGCATGTGGAACTCGATGAACCTCATGTGGCCGGACTTGCGCGTCCTGAGCTTGTGATAGCCGTGCACCTCGGGCTTCTTGCTGGCGATGAGGTCCCGTATGATGGCTCTCTCCGACAAGGGAAGCGTGGTGTCCAGCAGGTCACGGGCGGACTGTACGGTAAGGCGCCAGGCCGCATGAACGATGAGGACCGCCACCCCCATGGCGGCCACGGGGTCGATCCAATGGACATGGAGGCCCGGTTTCAGCCGTTCGATGATCCATATGGCGAGCAGCCCGGCCATGACGCCGGCCGAGGTATAGACATCCGTCCTGAGATGCCAGGCATCCGCCTTGAGCGCGACCGAATCGGTCCTTTCTCCTACCTTGAAGAGCTGCCTGGAGACCATGATATTGAGCATGCAGGAGAACAGCATCACCCCCACGCCCCACCCCAGGGACTCCACGGGCCTCGGATGGATCAGCCGGGAAACGGCCTCATAGATGATCCAGCCCGCCGCCATGAAGATGAGGAAGGCCTCCACGGTGCCGGATATGTTCTCGATCTTGCCGTGGCCGAAGGGATGGTCCCTGTCCGCCGGTTTGCCCGAGTTCCTGACCGAGAAGAAGGCGATGATGGAGGCCAGGAGATCCACCGCGGAATGGGCAGCCTCGGAGATGATGGAGACGGATCCCATGGCGATGCCTGCAGCCACCTTGATGAGGATAAGCACGGAGTTGGAAAGGACCGAGAGGCGTGCAACGGCGACCTTTTCTTTTTCGGCACGGGCCTTGTTCATCTGATGAAGTCCTGTAATGGGTGATGCTTGTCCTATAGCAAATTCTCTGCACCAGAGGCTAGTCCGATGTGAGGCGAGGACAGAATTGCATTGAATTATCGTTCCTGTTTTAGTAGGCAAGAGGCGGGGGGGCATGCGTTCGCATGGACATACCGCAAGGGAGGGACCGATGAAAGGCTCCAGGAAGACCATCCAGTTCGTTCTTCTGATAATCATTGTCGCCGCGGGTATCGGCGCCACGTTCTACTATCTCGAGTGGGGGAAGCCGGGTATCACCCTGGACAAACCCTTCGACACCGTGGGAAAGTCAAGGGATGTAACCATCACCCTGAGCGACAACCGGAGCGGTATACGGTCGTACAGCGTGGCCGTCGTTCAGGGCGGTCAGAGCCGCATCGTGGCCGAAGAGGTGCTGCCTTCCAAGGGGAACCTCGAAAAGGTCCTGCCTTTGAAGATCGTGCCGAAGGATCTCCGGCTCAAAGACGGCGAGGCCGTCTTTTCGGTAAAGGTCACGGATTTCTCTCCCCTGAAGAATACGACGCTGTATGAGGCGAAGATCACCATCGATTCCATTCCGCCCCGTATCGCGTTGCTGAGCAGTGCCCATAACGTAAACCCGGGAGGCACATGCCTGGCCGTCTACCGCATATCCAAACCCGTCCTGTCCAGCGGGGTGAAGTGCGGTGATGCGTTCTTCCCCGGATATCTCGTGCAGGGAACAGGCAGGCCCTACTATGTGTGCTACTTCGCCGTTCCCAGGGATGTGAGCAGGACGACGGCCATGACGGTTACCGCGGCCGACAGGGCAGGCAACGAGGCCTCCACGGGCATTCCCTTCTATATCCGCAGCAATCGCCCGTTCCGCAAGGATACGGTCAATCTGGGCGACGCCTTTGTGCAGCAGAAGGCGGTGGAATTTCAGGAGCAGGAGTCGAGCCTGGCCGGAAAGACACCGACGGAGGTCTTCGCCTACGTGAACGGAACCCTGCGGGCGGCCAACGACGCGAAGATCCGGTCTGTCTGTGCGAAGACCGATGGGAAACGGCTTTGGCAGGGGACCTTTATCAGGATGAAGAACTCGGCACCCAAGGCCATGTTCGGGGACGAACGGACCTACCTCTATCAGGGCGTCTCCCTGGGGAACAGCGTCCACCTCGGGGTGGACCTGGCCTCCCTGGCTCAGTCGCCCGTGGAGGCGGCCAATGCCGGGACGGTCATCTTCGCCGACGTGCTCGGCATATATGGCAACTGCGTGATCATCGACCAAGGGCAGGGGGTATCCAGCCTGTACGGACACCTGAGCTCCCTGGCCGTCAAGGAGGGTGACCAGGTGGCCCGGGGGCAGGTCATCGGCAACTCGGGCGCCACGGGGTTTGCCGGAGGCGACCACCTGCACTTCAGTGTCCTGGTGGGTGGGGTGTTCGTGGACCCCAAGGAATGGTGGGACCCCCACTGGATCAAGGACAACGTGGATAAAAAGCTCGCGATCGCCGGGACCCTCTGATTCTATCACGGATGATGCATCAGCATGCGCTGGTCAGGCCGCAGGTCAGGGTCTGGCCCGCACGGCTGCCGTCCCGGTAGATGGTGATCCCCTTGCACCGCAACTCGTGGGCAAGCAGGAAGATTTTCTCGACATCGTCCGGCGACACGCCGCGGGAGAAGTTGATGGTCTTGGACACGGCATTGTCGGTGTGTCTCTGAAAGGCTGCCTGGATCGCCACATGACGGGCGGGGGGGATCCTGGCGGCCGTGAGGAACAGGTCTTTCAGCCTCCGGGGAGCCGGGAAATCCTCCGGCAGGTATCCTGTCTTCTTCAGGACCTCTAGAAGCCTCTCGTTCAGGATGCCCTCGGATCTTGCCGCCTCCATGAACAGGGGGTCCGTCTCCCCGACCCCGATGTCACCGGGGATCATCCTCGTGGCATGGAGCGCATAGAGCGGCTCGATCCCCGAAGAGCATCCCGCGATGATGCTCAGCGTGCCGGTGGGGGCGATGGTGGTGACCGTGGCGTTGCGCATGGGTTTCCTGCCCTCGCGGTCGTAGGTGCTGTGGGGAAAATTCGGGAAGGATCCCCTTACGCGTGCCAGCTCACGGGATGCGGCATGACCCTGCTCCTGGATGAACCTCATGACGCTCTCCGCGGTCGACTCGCCCTGAGGGGAATCGTAGGGGATCCCGAGCCGGATGAGGAGATGGGCGAAACCCATGACCCCCAGGCCGATCTTGCGGTTTCCCCTGGCCATATGCCTGATCCGGGGCAGGGGGTACCGGTTCACCTCGATCACGTCGTCCAGAAACCGCACGGCAAGGCCGACCGTGGCGCCGAGCCGGTCCCAGTCGATCCCGGTTTTACCCTGCAGAGTCTTCACCATCAGCGAAAGGTTGATGGAGCCGAGGTTGCAGGCCTCGTAGGCGAGAAGGGGCTGCTCGCCGCAGGGATTGGTGGACTCGATGGTGCCGAGGTGAGGCGTGGGGTTGTGCCTGTTGATCTCGTCGAGGAACAGGATGCCCGGTTCTCCGTTTTCCCACGCGCACCGGGCCATGAGGCCGAAGAGCTCACGGGCGCTGACGGATCTGACCACGGTGCGGCTCCGGGGACTCACCAGGTCGAAGACCCGGTCCTCTCTGACGGCAGCCATGAACAGGTCGGTCACCCCCACGGAGAGGTTGAAGCTGCCGAGGCGGTGCAGGTCCCGCTTCACCGAGATGAACTCCTCTATATCGGGATGATCGACCCTGAGCACGCCCATGTTGGCACCCCGGCGTGTCCCGCCCTGCTTGATGATGTCCGTGGCCTTGTTGAAGACCTCCATGAAGGACACGGGACCGCTGGCCACCCCTCTGGTGCTCAGGACCATGTCGTTCTTGGGCCTCAGGTGGCTGAAGGAAAACCCGGTGCCGCCGCCGCTCTGGTGGATGATGGCCGTGTTCTTGACCGCATCGAAGATGGACTCCAGGGAATCCTCAACGGGAAGGACGAAGCAGGCGGCGAGCTGGCCGAGATCCCTGCCGGCATTCATGAGGGTGGGGGAGTTGGGAAGGAACTCGAGGGCGGAGAGGACACGGTGGAACTCGGATGCCATGGCGTCCACATCCCCGCTGCCGCCGAAGACCTTTTCCGCCCCGGCTACATGGGAAGCGACCCTGCGGAACATCTCGTCGGGCGTCTCAATGACCGTGCCGTGATCGTCCTTCTTCAGATACCGGGACATGAGGATGCGCCGGGCGTTTTCCGAGAATTCCGGCATCATGCGTCCTGCACCTCCGCAAAGAGGGATACCCTTCACAAGGAATAGTACCAGCAGGACAGGGCCTCCACAAGCGATTTCCGTAGAATGGGTCCCGGATGAGGGTCGACCGTCACGGGGCTCCGAGGAAATCCGCCGTCACGGCGCAGAGGACCTTCAGCCCGATATCCAGGGCACGCTCGTCGATGTCGAACCGGGGATTGTGATGGGGCGTGTTCACCGCTGCATCGTCGACGCCGGCTCCCACGAAGAAGTAGCAGCCCGGGACCTTCTGAAGGAAGAAGGACATGTCCTCGCTGGCCATGGAGGGCGGCAGGTCGATGGCGTTGCCGGCCCCCACGACACCTCCGGCGGCCCGGAAGACCAGGTCCGTCATGGACGGGTCGTTCGCCGTGGTGGGGTACCCTTCTTCATACACGAGCTCGAAATCGCCGCCTCTGGGAAGGATGTGATCACGGAGAAAACCCTCCATGAGGATCCTGATGGAGGGGTGGGCCTCTTCGTCCAGGCATCTGACCGTACCCTCGAGCTCCACCAGGTCGGCCACGATGTTGTGGGCCGTGCCGCCGCGGATGGTGCCGATGTTGACAAGGATGCGGCTTCCTTCCGGCAGGCCGTTGACGACATGGGCTTGAAGGCCGTTGACGACCCCGGCGCTCAGGGCGATGGCGTCCACCGACCCGTCAGACATGGCCGAGTGGCCTCCGCGACCACGGATGCGGATCGTGAACGTGTCCATGGACGCCATGAAAGGCCCCCGGCGCGTACCGACGTATCCGTAGGGGAGCAGGCTGATGAGGTGCAGGCCGAAGGCGGCATCAGGCTTCACATCGTCGAGCAGGCCCTCTTTGATCATGACCCTGGCGCCTCCGAGGTTCTCCTCGGCGGGCTGGAACACGAACATGATCCGGCCCTTCAGGGAGGACCTGAGCGAAGAGAAG
>Ga0209408_1001916_pt1 | contig 12385 bp, 16 predicted proteins | sample AD_UKC107_MetaG_FD_184422 | JGI IMG/M metagenome (GOLD analysis project Ga0209408, IMG submission 184422) | Active sludge microbial communities of municipal wastewater-treating anaerobic digesters from Hong Kong - AD_UKC107_MetaG (SPAdes)... | ecosystem: Engineered > Bioreactor > Anaerobic >... | reverse complement strand
TGTTGTTATCTTCATACCCTCTGCCGGCTTAAGCGAACAGGATGTCTGAAGATTTCTCTGTCCATCCACCTCAACAACACACACCCTGCATTTGCTCGCAGGACCGAGTTTTTCATGATAGCAGAGAGAGGGGATATAGAATCCGTTATCTCTTGCTATCTGGAGGACGGTTTTCGTTCCATCAAAGGCACACTCTTTGCCATTGATAAAAATCGTCTTACTCATCGTCTATTCTCCTCATATTTATTTATCGTCTCACCAGTGCTTCAAACTCAGGTCTGAACTTGCTTACCATTGCCTGAATAGGTACTGAAAAAGCTTCGCCCGTAGGACAAAGTGTGAGACCTCTTATATTGGCGCAAAGGTGCAGAATCAGATCTATATCCTCCATTCTGCCCCTGCCTTCAACAAGATCACGAAGCTTATGCTCAATAACAAAAGAACCCTCCCTGCAGGGCACACACTGTCCGCAGGATTCATGATGATAGAATTCAATTGTACGGAGAGCCAGTTCAGGGATGGATACAGTGTCATTTACAACCATGATCCCGCCTGAACCTAGAGCGGTACCGGCCTTTACGCATGAATCAAAATCAAGGATAAGGCTTTCCGCTTCCTGAGCTGTAAGGATTGCCACTGAAAGGCCCCCTACTATTACACCTTTGAGCTTGCCTTTAACTCCACCGGCTGCATCAAGTATCTCTTTAAGAGGTGTTCCCATGGGATATTCAAAAATACCGGGCTTGTTCACATGCCCTGAAACACCGAAAATTTTAGGCCCGAAATTATTTGTTGTACCGAACTTCTTATAACCGTCCGCCCCGTTCATAATTATATACGGGATGCATGAGAGAGTCTCAACGTTATTAACAACAGTGGGGCATCCGTAAAGGCCTGAGTTTGCCGGGAACGGAGGCTTGACTCTCGGGTTTCCTCTTTTCCCCTCAAGTGATTCGATCTGGGCTGTTTCATCACCACATACGTATGAACCGCCCCCTCTGTGGACCACTACATCAACATGATCAAGCTGCCCGTCTTTCTTTGCCTCTTCAATTGCGGCTTCAAGTATACCGGCAATCCAGTCAAATTCACCCCTGATATAGATAAACGCCTTTTTAGAACCAATCGCATGAGCGCTGATTGCTATACCTTCTATAACAAGATGGGGATTAAACTCCATTATCTGCCTGTCCTTGAAAGTACCCGGCTCGCCCTCATCCGCGTTACAGATAAGATAAACAGGTCTGTCGTCATTTTTAGGAAGGAAAGACCACTTCATACCTGCGGGAAAACCTGCTCCGCCTCTTCCTCTTACTCCTGCCTCTTTGACTTCTTCAATAATATCAGCTGGTTTCATTGACAGGGCTTTCTTAATTGCCTGGTAGCCGCCGTTCTTTTTGTAAAAAGCAATTGTACGGCAGTCTTTCTGTGTCCTGTCATTTAAGAGAACACCACATTTTGAAATAACGGTCATTGACGGATCATTTTCAGGCTCTTTACCGTTTTTAAGCGCTTCTATGAGAGCATCAGTTTTTGCTATTGTCATATTCTCATAGTAGCGGTCATTAACCTGTATTACCGGCCCTGTTGCGCATGAACCGAGATCCTGAACCGTACTCAGTGTAAACATCCCGTCGCCTGTTGTTTCACCTGTCTTTATACCCAGTTTCTTTTCAAGATGTTCCACAACGGCGTCCGCCCCGTGGAGAAACCCGGGAACACAGGTGTCAACCTGAAGATGAAATTTACCTACAGGCCTGGTGTTGAACATAGTATAATAAGTCGCCACACCATAAACCTTACTGCTGCTGCACCCTATTACACCTGCAGCCTCATTCATGGCATCTTCACTGAGATAATTACTGTTCTCCTTCTGAAGATGCTGCATAACCGGCATTATCGCTGATTTTTTCTCAGGATATTTTGCTATGATTTTTTCTATACTGGTACTCATACCTCACCTTTTATTTAAATAAAGATTAACCGGCACCCCAACGGAGGGACGCACCACACAAATTGAATTTATAAGTTATGCGAACTTTATTGTGTTAACATTAACACATTTGCTGAGTATTTATAATTTTATTTGTATTGTCATATATGGCATATAAAAACATAAAGTCAACAGAAAAACCGGTACATATATATAAAGAAGATAATCCGGCTTAGGACTATAAATGAAGGGATTTAATCAGTATTGGTAAAGAAATAACCGCATAATCAGTGATGGATTTTATCTGCAGCTTTTATAAATAACTCTATTACGCGGAGCCTGCACATAAAGGCCCGGGGCCCCGCAATAAACGATTAGAGGCAACAGTTATATTAAACAGAAACAAATGGAGATTCACCGGCACAGCTCCTGCATTTATCCCCATGTTCCGCAGGGTATGCCTCACCGCACACAGGGCATATCGCGGAAGACCCGCCCTTTTTGCGCATCAGCTTATCCGGCTCTACTTTAACTCTCTGAAGACTCAGTACAGAATGTCCGGCCTCCCTTATCTGACTGAACAGAAGCTCCGAATCCTGTTCTTTCTTCGGTTTCAGTTTAAAAAACCAGCTGTTTACTTCAGGCCAGTTCTTCAGCTTCTCCACGTCAAGGTAGACCCGCACACCTTCACCATTATACTTCTCATAAAGTGTAACAGCGAACTTGCCGAAATCGAAAATTTTCAGCCAGTCATTACCCACTGAACAGGGGGTGAGAAGCTGAACAGCGTCAGGGAGGCAGGTCCGGGTTTCACATATTGAATCAAAAAATTCACCTTCAGGGAGGTTTTTCATGGCGTAATCCACCATATACCCTCCTATTAACAGACCCGGAGCGAGAGTTCCATGAAAAGATTCAACCATTTTAGCATATTCTTCGTAGGAATAAGGACCTATATTCATATTATTAACTCCTGTAAAATAAAAAATGACATAAATCCGGTTTCTGATTCACAATCAGAGAGGAATTTAATAAAAATTATGTCAAAATAGACATGTTAAAATTATTTGTCAAGAAGACCTCACCCGCAGGCAGGGTTAATCCGGATCTGTTTACACTTGATTCAGCAGATGACAGTGCCGGCGGCAAAAGCTACGAAGGGGATTCAAATGAATTTTTTATCCGTTCAAGCATTTCAATACTTCTCTTGTGGGCGTAATCATCGACGTCATCAAAGAGATTCTTGAACTCGCTCATGCAGAGCCTGCCGAAATCGGTAAGCTTGTATCCTTCTTTATTATTCTCCTTGTGAATCAGCTCGTGTCCCAGTATTGCCTCTGTCTTTTTAAGTTTACCCCAGGCACCACGGTATGACATCCCGATTCTTTCAGCAGCAAGTTTGAGAGAGCCGAGTTCATCGATTAATCTCAGCAACTCATATCTCCCCCTTCCGAAATACACACCGTGCTCCTTCTCAAACCAGAGATGAATTTTAACATCAGGCATAAATGCCTCCCCTATATTTTATATAGTAATCACTTCCCCTTTTTCCGCACTGAAGGATTTGAAGCAGCTAATATGCCGGCACAAAAGCCGCAGAGGTGGCTTTCCCATGACATTCCCGGAACAGAGGGCAGCACCCCGAAAATCATCCCGCCATACGCGAAAAATACTATAAGTGAAATTATCACAGACTTAAAGTCCTTCCTGAAATAACCCCGGGCAAGCAGATACCCCAGAATACCGTAAATCACCCCGCTTGCACCTATATGGATCGTTCCTCCCCTCCCTATTACCCAGGTGCCGAGACCGCCGAGAAGCATAACAGCGAGAAGTATCGAAATAATCCCGTTGTCCTCGGTTGAAGCGAGAATAAACCCGAGAATTACCAGGCTGAAAGTATTTGCTATAAGATGAGAGAAATCAGCATGTATAAATGGAGCAAAAAGAATCCCGGGCAACCCGGAGAGTTCCCTTGGTATAATCCCCAGACCGTCCATTGGAATTATTAAACCGATAAAATGAACAACCCAGAGAAAGCCGGCAAAATATAGTATAAGCTGTAACTGCTTAAGTCTTATTTCAGTGAACATTTTAAACATATTAAATATAAATAGTCAGATGTCAATTAACTTGCTACAATCATTCAGGTTTATAACAAAAATGTACAATTTATATACAAAAAATTTTGTTTTGTATACCAAAAGTTCTTATACTGCCGGACCACGAATAGAGCAAACTTATTATAATTTTATTATAAAATTTAAAAATCCTCTCTTTAATAAATAAAAAAGTGTAGAAAAAAAAATGGCGTCATTTATTATAAAAACAGATCCATTCCTTAACATGTTTTAAAAATTAAAAAATTTTTTATCCTCATACCTGAAGCGTTGGAGGGATTTCAATCTTTTGTTACATTAGAATAACACGTTCAGGAATAATACTGATCAAATTACTGACTGAAACTGGAGATAATAATGAATCTCATTAAAAAATTTATTCTGACTCTATTCTGTATATTGCTTTCACAGAGCCTGCTTCTTGCGGAGAGTTATAAAATTGTCGTTCTCCCCTTTGACAAACTGAATAAGGAGAAAAACAGTGAACTTGAAACTCTCACAGTGGGTATAAGTGAAACCCTGTCCGGTGCCCTCTCCACTGTAGATAACTTCATAATAATTGACTCAGACAGGGTAAAAAGACACCTTCTTGATAGCGCGGGATTCAACCAGTATATAGGAATTGAAGACCGGAATATAGAAAAACTCAGGGAACTGGCAAAAGACAAGCTCCAGGGGGATTACATTATCTACGGCAGTTTCAACAAGATAGGGAAAAAAATCCAGCTGACAGCCAAATTCATGGAGATAGATTCAGGGAAGATTCTTAAAGGGGCCAATGTGCACGGCAACTATCCTGATGACATCTTCGACCTTCAGGAGAAACTGGCCAGAGACCTGATGGATAAAATTTCAGGCTCTGAAAAAACTATTAGGCGCAACAGCATTGAGGAGTACACAAAATCAACGGGCAACTATACGGCGTACCAGTATTATATCAAGGGGAGGATGGAGCAGATCCAGTATGATGTTAAAAACTATCCCGTTGCTATTGAATTCTACGAAAAAGCCCTTAAGTACGACCCGAAATACGCACTGGCATGGGCCGGCCTGTCGGAGGTCAACGCTCTCTGGGGATACCAGATAAAATATGCCAACGGCAAATGGGAGCCATACCTTAAAACAGCTGTTGACCAGGGGAACAAGGCCGTTAAATATGGAGCCAACCTTTACCAGACCCACAGGGCTCTCAGCATGGCGTATCTTAATAATTCCAATTTTGACATGGCACAGAAATCCATAGACGAAGCCTATAAACTCAACAGGCAGGACGCAGAGACACTGCAGATTATGGCACAGCTTAAAAACTACGGATATCAGGAGATGGGTAAACCCGGCACCGAATCTTATAAATACATACAGGAATGTCTGAGAATTAATCCTGAGCTTATAATAGGAAGATGGTCACTTGCCCACTCCTACTCCACGATAGGGAAAAAAGACGCGGCGCTGAAAGAGTATCTTGAGATACTGAAAGTAAACCCGAAACACGCACCGGCGCTTCACGGCATTGCGCTTATCTATTATGACAAAAGGGATTATCCGAATACCGAAAGCTACGCGCTGAAAACAGTTGAAGCGGACCCGCTAACCGCCCAGCACCATTATACACTGGCCCTGTCATACTATCAGCAGGGATATTCCAATCCCGCGAAGTGGGACAATGCGGAAATTTCATTTAAAAAAGCCATAAGGCTGAACCCGGATTACATTGACGCCATAGTGACCCTTGGGCAGACCTATTATAATAAGAAGAACTATCCTGCCGCAATCTCAGAATTCAGGAAAGCCATAAAAAAACAGCCTAAAAACGACAGGGCCTACAACGAAATGGCAATATCGTATTACGCGATTAAGGACTACAAGGCGGCTGAAAAAAATTCCATCATGGCTGTAGAACTTAATCCGACCAATGCCATTAACAATTACAACCTGGGTCTTGCCTATTACATGCAGAAAAACTGGGAAGAGGCTATAAGCTCCTTTGAACTGGCTGTGCAGTATGATCCGAAATATGAAAACGCATGGTTCAGCCTTGCAAACTGCTACTGGTACACGAACAGGTTTGATAAATCGTACGAATACTACGGCAAGGTTCTTGAGATCAACCCGAACAACAGCGAGGCAAAAAGATGGAGGGATGATTCTTATAACAAGATGGGGAGGTAAAACAGCCCCCTCTGTCACTGCGTGACATCTCCCCCTTGAAAAAAGGGGGAGAGAAGAGAGGGAAGAATAAACTAATAAATAGAAAAACCTACCAGAGAATTAGACCTGAACTCAATTATCAAAATAGTTAAATAAAACATTAAAAATCACAAAACAGTATTGACAAACCCGATCCTTTGTAATACTTTTTGTATTACAAAGGGGTAATTTTATGATTTCCTTACGATTATCAGACGATTTAGATAAAAAATTAAATCAAATAGCTAAAAATGAAAAAATATCAAAATCCGAAATTGTAAAACGGGCACTGGTTTTATATTTTGATGATTATCAAAAAAAACATTCAGCGTATGATTTAGGTGCTGATCTTTTTGGAAAATACGGCAGTGGAAACGGAAGTTTATCCCGGGATTATAAACAGATATTAAAAGGAAAACTTCGTGAAAAACATACTCGTTGACGCCGGTCCTTTAATTGCCCTGTTTGATAAAGATGACAAATATCATAAATCTGTTATAAAATTTCTTAAACAATTTAATGGACAACTGGTAACCACGTGGCCGGTAATCACAGAAGTTACCCATCTATTAAGCTTTAATGTAAATGTACAGATCGATTTTCTTGAATGGCTGAAACGGGAAGCTATCATGATAATTAATCTTGAAAATATTCATCTGGAGAGAATAATTCAATTATCAAAAAAATATTCTGATGTCCCGATGGATTTAGCAGATTCATCATTAATAGTAATTGCCGAGCTAACAGGTATAACTGATATAATAACAATTGATTCAGATTATTATATTTATAAAACAAAGAATAAAAAATCATTGAATAATATACTTTTGCCGTTTCTTCAGAATAAAAAAAATTAAAAAAATGGATATGTGTTTTCTTCTTAAAATCTTTTATTTAATTTAATGCAATTCATACCTTATACGCCCCACCCGCTGTCGCTTATTCGGGCTGGCACCAGATCGCGGCGAAAATACTACCGTAAACTCAGACAAACAAAACTTATATGACAGCCCGGGCTGTATCTATTTTGAATAAAAAATTGACATTTTGAATATTATTGAATAAACTGTAATTATTAAAGAGGTAATGCGATGAAAACAATAACTATTCGAGTCGATGATAATGTTTATAATATTTTGAAAAAAGCGGCAGATGGTGAACGACGCAGCATATCAAATTTCATAGAGAATGCTTCTCTTTCATATCTTACTAATGAGATCTATGTTTCTGATTATGAAATGGCTGAAATAATGAATGATTCAAAGCTTGTTTCAGAAATCAAAAAGGGATTAGATGATGTAAAAAAAGGGAAGTATAAAATTGTTAAATAAATTTAAAATAGCTGAAACCGATACTTTTTCATCAAAAATATCAAAACCGGAATTCATTAAAATATATAAAAAAATATCAGATTATGTTTATCCTCAATTGCGTGAAAATCCATTCTTTGGAACAAATATAAAAAAACTAAAAGGCGAATTCGAAGGACTCTATAGATACAGGGTAGGCAAGTATAGAATATTTTACAAAATAGAAAATGATAAAATTTTAGTCATTGTACTCGATATTGATGACAGAAAAGATGCCTATAAGTAAACTTCGGGTCATAATATAACAAAGCTTACATTCCAGGAAATGACATATTCAGCCTGCCTTTTACGGAACCGGTTAATTAATTTCACGAAGCAAACACGAAGCGATCCCGAAGCAAATACGAAGCAGTGAAACAGAAAAAATCTGTAGAACTTTGCGTAAGGGTCGCATCCATGGCATCGGCGACATTAGTGCATCCATACGCGTCAGGGATTGTAGCGATATGCCCGAAGGGTATACAAGCGGAAAGCCCGGCCCTGAGCTGGTAAACGACCTCACCCCGGCCTCACGGCCACCCCTCTCCGCAACGGAGAGGGGTATTAATGGTACATACCGAATGGCCGCAGCATGCTGCGGCCATTATTGTTCAGGAGCGAAGGGAGACGCCCAAAATAAACCCTACTTCAGTTCACTTAACTCCCTCTTGAACAGATTGAACTTATCGGCGTATATATCATAGATCTCTGAAGTGGTGAGGAACCTCTTCTTGCCGTCAAATATTCTGAACTGCCTTGTGGCCTTTTTCTTTTTAAGAAGAAGATAGGCTGCCTCAAGAATTGCGGCTGACTTGCATGCATTCTCAACTATACTTCTATAGGTGTAAACCCCGCTGCCGAAACCTGCCAACCCGGCCTTTTCAATATCTTCCGCGTCATCTGAATCTTCACCTGTAGAGGCCTTCATCTCCCTGAAAAAATCGAAAATGAAATAATAAGTAGGCTTCATGACATTTATTATCTCTTCTGATACCTGGAAAAACTTCTCAAGCCTGGCAAGCTCTGAATCCCCGTCACCGGGATTTGATATGAACTGTTCACTCACAAGATTTACGTTATTCAGCCTTGTTATAAAAGAGGAATCTGCAGGAAAATATTTGCTGAATATTTCACTGTAGCTGTCAATAAGGTGTATGTAAACCTGGTAATTCCTGTTCCTCTGTATAAAGCTCTTCCACACCCCTGAAAGCCACTTCAATACGTCCTGGGTAAGAACAAGGTCATTTTTTGTCTTCAGGTTATAGATTATATTTGAAAAATAGAACAGGATATAACTGCTTCCCGATGCCTTGAAATAATATTCACACTGCCTCAGGTAATCCGCGTCGCTTATTATAGTATCGATATGAGATATTGCGGCATCCAGCCTCTCGACAGGGCAGGGCTCATATTTCAGGCACATATAGAGCACTTCCCCTATGCATTTCAATGCACTGTCTACTTTAAAAGCATTTTCATCCATTTAAATTGTATCCGAACTTTTTTTTAATTGCTGATTTCTGAAAATTTTTTAACACAAAAAACTCTTTCACCTCTGCAGTGAAAGACTTCAAAACATATTTTTATTTTATTCTGAATTAAATTAAATGATCAACGCTAATTTTAATTTACAATATATAAAATTGCAACTCTTTTCTGGAGTATTCTCATTAAAATATTCATTTAATATATTTTGAACTTAATAATAATTCACTGAAAGAAAAATATTTATTGAAATATTCGGTCACTTTTTAAAAATTGTAAAACCTTTCTGCTGAAAACTCATGTATTTCAGCAGCAAATACCAAAGGAAGGAGGAAAACATGAAAAATTACGAGCTTACAGTAATTGTAAGAAATCGTGATGTGGAATCTCTTAAAGAAAAAGTCAAAGAGATCCTCGTTAAAAACGGCGTTAACATCACAAAAGAAGACCACTGGGGACTCAAAAAACTCGCCTATGAAATCGACAGGGAGAGAGAAGCTTACTACATGTTTATGCTCATAGAAGCTGAACCTGCATCGATTGACAAGATCAGAAAGGAATTCGGACTTAATGCTGATATTCTGAGAGACCTTTTCGTTGTACTCTCAAAAAAACAATCCGCTTAACACGGAGGGGATGATATGGCAAGCGACCTTAACAGGGTAATTCTTGTCGGGAGGCTCACCAGAGATCCCGAACTGAGGTACACACCGGCCGGAATGCCTGTGGCAAGTTTTTCAATAGCCAATAACAGGACTTATTCAACCGGCGGAGAAAAAAAGGAACAGGTTTCCTATTTTGACTGTGTCGCATGGTCGAAAATGGGAGAGATAATCACCGAATACTGCAAAAAAGGTAAACAGATTGCGGTTGAGGGGAGACTTCAGCAGAGAAGATGGGAAGACCAGGACGGGAACAAAAAGAACAAAATCGAAATAGTGGTTGAAAACTTTCAGTTCCTTTCAGGCGGCAGAAGCCAGGATGATGATTACCAGTCAGAACCGGCACAGGGCCAGTCCTATTCTCCGTCAGAGCAGGGTAAAAAACCTGCCCAGAACTATGAAGACAACCCGTTCTCGGATGATGACATTCCTTTTTAACATTTAACTTAATTATCATAGGAGAAAATGATGTCTGAAGAAATTAAAAATATAGAAGAGACAGAGGAGCCGAAAACTGAAGCGGCAGCAGCGCCAGCAGCACCGGAAACGGAAGCTCCTGCTGAAAAAAAACCGGCTTCTGAAGAACAACAGCAACAACCGCAACAGCAGCAGCAACAACCTGAAAAACCTGCATTCCAGAGAAACGTCAGGTTTAAGAGAAAAGTCTGCAGATTCTGCCACGATAAAAACGCGGTAATCGATTACAAAGATGTAAAACTGATGGAGCAGTTTATTACTGACAGGGGAAAAATTCTCCCCAGAAGGGTAACAGGAACATGCGCGAAACATCAGAGAGGCATAGCACAGGCTATTAAGAGAGCCAGAATAATAGCTCTTATCCCCTTTGTTGAAAAATAATTTTGGGGATAATTCTTTTTATAACAGGGGTGGCTGCGGCGGTTTTCTCCGCATGGCTTTATTTCAGGGCAGGATGGTACAGCCTTGTTTTATTTCTTCCCCTGGCAGCAATTCCCTTTATCGCTCCGGACTACGCGGGATTATTGTCGCTCTTTATAATCCCGGTGTCATTCGGTACAGCAGGAGGGTTCTGTTTCAAAAAAGGTAAAGATTTCGGTTTTTACCTGATTTTATCATCGCTGATCTTTTCCGCCCTCTTTACGGCCGAGTATCACGCCATGAGGGTTTTCATGAAGAATGATATCATCGTAAAAGGTAGAGATGAAATTGTTCAGATAGTAGAACAGGGAAGCGGCGATATGGACAGGGTTTTCGAGGATTATAAAACTCCCGAGGAAAACCGCGAACAGATAAAGGCTGATATAGCTCAATCCATTGCAGTTCTAAAGGACAATAAATGGATCCAGTTTGCCAGGGACATGACGCCCTTTTCAGCCTTTCTTTACGGAATGATTATTTGCGGACTTAGTTTTTTCATTATGACAAAATTTGTAATGAAAGATGCCGCTTCCCGGGTAAAAAACCTGGAATATATCAGAGTTAATGATTATCTGATTTTTGCGCTGATAGCGGGATGGGGCGGATTTATACTGCTTGACAACAGCGTTTATCCCGCCCTGAGTATAGTAGCGTTGAATATCGCACTTGCTGCTTCAGCGCTCTATGTAACACAGGCTCTGGGGATCATAAAATTTTTTATGATCGGGAGAGGAATACCGGCAATAATCCTCCCCCTGCTGATCTCTACACTGATCATTCTTGGAGCGCCGGTTTTTATATTCATGACAATACTACTGCTGGGTTTCGGGGTTCTGGATCTCTGGGCAGATTTCAGAAAACTTACACCCGGCAAAGAACGAAATAACAAGGAGTAAACAATGAAAGTTATACTTCAAAAAGACATCGCCAATCTTGGAGATGCCGGAGACATCAAAGAAGTCGCTGAAGGATACGCAAGGAATTATCTGATTCCTAAAAATCTGGTTATTGTTGCAAATGAATCCAGTAAGAAAGCAATGGAGCACCAGAATAAGCTCATAAAGATAAAAAAAGAGAAGAGGAAAAAGACCAGTGAAACGCTCGCTGAAAGCATGAAAGGTATTGAACTTGTTATTCCCGCCCAGGTGGGGGAAGAGGGGAAACTCTTCGGTTCAATAACATCCATGGACATAGCCAGAGGCCTTGCTGAAAAAGGGTTCGAAGTGGACAAAAGAAAGATACTTCTCGAAAATCCGATCAAGCAGGAAGGGGAATTCGAGATTACAGTTAAGCTCGATGAAGGCCTCAATACAATTGTCAAGGTCTCTGTCGTTAAGGGGTAAACCATGACCGCTGACAGGCTACCTCCTCAGGACATTGATACTGAATCAGCTTGTATAGCCTCAGCGCTTCTCAACAGAGAGGCGCTGCTCAGAGTGACAGAAATCCTCCAGCCGGAGGATTTTTATCTTGAGAAACACAGGCTGATATTCGAGTCTATTACCGAACTTGAAAGAAAAGCGCTGCCCATTGACCTTACCACACTCAGGCAGCGTCTGATAGACCGCAGTCTCTTTGACAGAATAGGCGGCAACGCGGCACTGGCTGAGATATACCAGTCTTCATCCACCTCTGTTAACGCTGAAGCTTACGCGAAAAGGATCAAGGAGATGAGCCTGCGCCGCAAGCTCATAGAAACATCGGAACTCTCCATCGAAAAATGCTTCAACCGGGGTCTGAGCACCGAAGAGC
>Ga0209408_1001909_pt1 | contig 12425 bp, 16 predicted proteins | sample AD_UKC107_MetaG_FD_184422 | JGI IMG/M metagenome (GOLD analysis project Ga0209408, IMG submission 184422) | Active sludge microbial communities of municipal wastewater-treating anaerobic digesters from Hong Kong - AD_UKC107_MetaG (SPAdes)... | ecosystem: Engineered > Bioreactor > Anaerobic >... | reverse complement strand
CCTAAAAATTTCTCCGCGGGGATATTTTGGCAGAAAAAATCCCGGGTGTAGCACGAGGCTTTATGGAACTGGTAATTTTTTACAGGTTTTTGGTTGCCTTCTAACTGATATTTATCTCCTATCGATTAGTAAAAGTACCATAAAACCTCGTGCTATGTCCAGGATTGATATTTAAAAGAGGAGATTACAATGGCTAAAGCCAACAACAAACCGATGACTCCTCCGATTGATACTGTTGATCATGAAACTAAATTGATTTCTTTGGCCTATCGACAAGCTGAAAAAGAGCTAGAACAGCAGACAGCCAGCTCGCAAGTCGTAAAGCATTTTTTAGATCTTGGTAAAGCCAAGGCCGAGTTAGAATCTAAGAAACTTGAGTATGAGATTAAATTGTTGGAGGCCAAGATCAAATCGGAGGAAAGCACACACAATATTCAACAGCTGTACGAGAACGTGTTAGAGGCTCTACAGTCATATTCAATGGCGGTGCCATATGACGATCGTTAAATCCTATAGCGAATTAATCACACTACCAACGTTTGAAGCGCGTCTGGCATATTTACAAACACACCAAAAACCAACAGATGAAACGTTCGGTAGTGACAGATATTTGAATCAGGCCTTTTACACATCTTCGGAATGGCGTAGAGTCCGTAATCAAGTTATCGTTAGAGACAAGGGGTTAGATCTAGCTGTAGAGGGTTTCCCAGTTCACGGAGCAATTTATGTGCATCATATTAACCCGATAACACTAGACGATTTAGAGCACGCATTGGAAAAAGTTTTAGATCCGTCCTTTTTAATAACGACATCATTCCATACACATCAGATGATACACTACGGTAGCAAACCTAAACCTATGTACGTGGAACGAAAACCAGGAGACACTAAGTTGTGGTAGTATTAAAACTATTTTTCATATGGGCTATTATAGTGACAATACTTGTGCTAGCAGCCGTTATAATTTCAGGTAGAAAACAGTAAGGAGAATCTATGGATGTAATTTTAGAACATGTAAAAACCGTAGTCGGAGATCCGTTAACAGAAACCATGTTTAATGTTGAGCTCCTAGGTCATATTAACGGGTGTGTCGCCAAACTAGTACAACTCGGCGTGACACCCTATGACGGCATATTTGTTGAAGAAGATACTATGTGGCCTGTTATAGACAATCCAACGCTAAAGAGTTTGGTTATGCTATTTTTACCAGGAACTGTTAACGCAGCCTTTGATAGAACCGCCAATGAAACGGTACGAAACAGCACCGCTCAATACCTGAGTGAGCTTGAGGAACGAATCATATTGGAGGCGTCGCTAACGTATGAGGTGTAGTCATGTCAGATGAATTTTATCACTATGGCGTTCCCGGTATGAAATGGGGCGTGCGAAAAGATAGAACCTCTAGATCTATTGCGCGCTCCAAGGCTAAGTCTATGACAGACCGAGAACTTCAAGACGCTATCAATCGGATAAATCTTGAACAACGCTATGTAGATGCTGTGTCTCCACAGCCGGCCGCAATAAAAGTTGTACAAAGCGTTATAAAGAATCAATCCACAAACTACGCTAATAAGCTAGTAGCTGTTGGCGTTGGGTTTGCTGTTAAAGCAGCACTAAATTCAAGATTAAACAAGTAAGGAGATCTATTATGTCAGATGAATTTTATCACTATGGTGTTCCCGGTATGAAATGGGGTGTGCGAAAGGTTAGGAAGGCGGTAGACACTGTAAAAAAACAACACGCCAATAACAAGAAAGAACGGCGTGATTCTATTGACCGAGTTTTAAATATGAAATTTAAAGACCTCTCAAAAGAAACAATTAAGCTTGGTTCAAGATTGGCTGCTGGTGCTGTTATTGGTGTAGCGGCTGCAAAGGCAGCAGATTATCTGTCTTCAATCTATTACTAGTAAAAATCTAATGATTAATCCGCCATCAAATACCGCGACCCCACCATACTATGGTGAGTTTAGACGCCGGGTTATGCGTGGCGAAATACCAGTATGCTACGAAATCTCATTAGAGATGAATCGCATCGACGAGCTAATCAAAAACCCGGATTTTTACTACTACGGTGGCCCTGTCGAAGGTTTCAGAGCATTTTCAGAGACTGAATTAACTAAGACTGATGGTAGTGCCATATCTATGTTGGACACGTTTAAACTTTGGGCCGAACAACTACACGGATGGTATTACATAGCCACCAAAGCCGAATTCGTAGACGGTAAGCTTGTTGAAAAACCATATTTTAAAAGGTTAGTTAATAAGCAATACATTATTTTAGCACGCGGTGGAGCTAAAAGTATGTATCTGTCATTTAATCAATCGTATTTTCTAAGTGTTAGTGGTTTGACGACACACCAAATCACCACTGCCCCGACTATGAAGCAGGCCGAGGAGGTGATGTCGCCAATACGAACCGCATTAACAAGAGCTCCAGGACCACTATTCAAATTTCTAACTACAAAAAGCCCATATGTAAAGAGATTCGGAAGCAACATGGGCGTACTCATGTCACCTACTAAAAAGGGAATAGAGAATTATTTGACTAGTTCCCTATTAGAGATTCGCCCGATGAGCATTAACAAGTTACAGGGACTTAGACCAATGGTTTCCACAGTTGACGAGTGGCTGTCTGGAGATCTAAAAGAAGATCCCATCGGCGCTATAGAGCAGGGAGCCTCTAAACTAGACGATTACATTATTGTAGCAGCTAGTTCGGAAGGAACTGTACGAAACGGCCCTGGCGACAGTATTAAACTAGAGCTTATGAAGATATTACGAGGGGATTACTACGATCCACACACATCGATATTCTACTACAAGCTTGACGACATTAAAGAAGTCGCTCAACCAGCGCTATGGCCAAAAGCCCAACCGAATTTAGGTATTACGGTTAGTTATGAAACATATCACCGCGATGTTCTTAGAGCCGAACAAGCTCCTGTTGCTAGAAACGATATTTTGGCTAAACGCTTCAACATCCCAACTGAAGGGTACACATATTTCTTCACCTATGAAGAAACTAGGCCACATAAAAAGCGGTCGTATAGAGGTATGGAATGTGCTTTAGGAGCTGACATGTCTCAAGGCGACGATTTTTGTTCTTTTGTATTTTGGTTTCCAGTGCGTGATGGTTCTTTCGGTGTAAAAAGTTTAAATTTTATATCGGAGCGAACGTTAAAGTTATTACCACCGGCAGCTAGAGTTAAATACGAAAGCTTCATTAAAGAGGGGTCGCTAGTAGTAATGGACGGTTCCGTACTTAACATGGATAATGTTTACGATATTTTCGAAGAGGAAGTTGTTAAACGAGAATACCACTGTTTGTCTTTTGGATACGACCCATACAACTCAGAAGCGTTCGTAGCCAGGTATAAGAACGACTATGGATCCTTTGGCGTTGAAGCCGTTAGACAAGGTGCTAGAACGGAGTCTGTTCCATTGGGAGATCTAAAATCATTATCTGAAGATAGAATGATTTTATTCGATGAAGATATTATGGCATTTGCTATGGGTAACGCCATGGTATTAGAGGACACCAACGGTAACCGAAAACTTTACAAACGACGTTACGAAGCTAAGATAGACCCTGTAGCTGCTATGATGGACGCCTATATCTCTTACACAAGAAACCTAGATCAATACATGTAAAGGACAAAAACATGAGTAATTTTATTCAACAGATTTTTAACGCTCTATCTCAGATTGAGTGGAGTACTGTTATGACCGGAGCCTCAGCTCTACTGAGTCTTGTCGGTGGAGCAGCAGCTGTTCCATATATTAGCAGGATCAAAAACTTCTACAAGCTAGGCCCGCGAATGACTCAACTGCTTACCGTCTTCATCGCAACGCTAGTAGCCATCGCCACAATGATTGTTAACAATGTAATCGTTCCCGACATCGTTACGGTTGACTACGTTGTTAAGTTGTTTATTTTGGTGCTTCTAGCAAGTCAAGCTGAGTATTGGCGTATTGTAAAAGCCTCCATGACAGATCAACTGCCAGCTAATATTGAGCCAGCTTCAGAATGATCTAATTAACCAAAAGGAGGCCTCGTATGGCTGGATTTTTAGAGAGAGCCAAAAAAGCTTACAGCATATTGGCAAACGTTGACGAGCCATCGAATGATGAGAGACTCGACGAAGATCAAACAAGGCCGTCTACAATTACAAGCGCTCTATATTCTAGGGTGTGGAGAGACTCAAGCAGTAAGGTCTTAGCGCCGATTACCACTCGTTTTTCAGTAGATGCCTCTTTGGTTCCGATTCGTCACGTGGTCGTTGATGACGACGAATCTTTTCTAGACTACCGATTTGGTAGTGTCGATGATCGGTTAGTTCGCAAGGCTAACATAGATCAAACGGGCGTTGCTTTAGTACAGGACGCCATAACGACAATGCTAGAGGAAGGTGTCTGTGTTATTGTGCCTATACAGACTTCAAAAAGCCCATTAGACACAACCGGCTATGATATCTGGTCTATCCGAATCGGTACCGTTACCCAATGGTATAATAAGGCTGTTCAAGTCAGCATTTATAATGAGATAACTGGACAACGAGTAGAAAAAGTACTACCCAAGAGCTACGTTGGAGTTGTATACAACCCCTTTTACAATGTCATGAATCAACCAAACTCGACGCTAAAGCGTTTAATAGACAAACAAGCGTTACTCGATTTATCAGACGGTCGTGTTGGTTCTCCAGGATTAGATTTAATTCTACAACTTCCTTACAGCACTAAAGCCGCTACCAGACAAGAAGAGGCTGAGAAAAGACGATCTGCTATTGAAAAACAACTGTATGATTCAACATACGGAATCGCATACATAGGGTCTACCGAGAAAGTAACACAACTAAACCGACCCGTCAACAATACATTGTTGGATGGCGTAAAAACTCTGAAAGAAGATCTATATAACCAGATCGGGCTAACCCCATCAATTCTTAATGGAACCGCTTCTGAGGAAGAATTGAATTTATACTATAATAGAACATTGGAGCCCCTTCTTAAGGCACTCACTGATGGCTTAATGTCTGCTTGTTTAACAGAAACGGCAATAGCTCAAGGACAACGAATTATGGCTATGCCCAACAATTTCAAAATGGCATCCATTAGTTCGCTAGCAGAAGCTGCTGATAAGCTATTGCGGAACGAAGTACTAAGTGGCAACGAAGCAAGAACTAAGATGTTCAGGATTAGACCGTCTGATGATCCCGATGCTAATGAATTACGTAACAAAAATTTGAATAAAGCGGATAACGAAAAGAGCCCAATAGCTCAACCAAAGTCCGCAGATACTAAGGAGCAATAAAATATGGCAGACGAAAAACCATATGACTTTTCAGGTATGGCGACCGTTTACGACGTGAAGTGTAATGACGGCCGAATCATTGGTAAAGGCGCTTTTGCTCATCAAGATGGTCAATCCGTACCGTTAGTATGGCGCCATCAACATGAACGTAACAAAAATTTGAATAAAGCGGATAATGAGAAGGGTTCGCCCGATCCACAAAAGTCCGCAGATAGTAAGGAGCAATAAAGTATGGCAGACGACAAACCATATGACTTTTCAGGTATGGCGACCGTTTACGACGTAAAGTGTAATGACGGCCGAACCATTGGTAAAGGTGCTTTTGCTCATCAAGATGGTGACTCCGTACCATTGGTATGGCGCCATCAGCACGATGACATCGATAATGTGTTGGGACACGTTATTTTGAAAGCCGTTGATAACGGCATTCGAGCCTTTGCCCATTTTAATGAAACGGACTCCGGCGTAAAAGCTAAACAAATTGTTAAGGCTCGTAATATTCGCTACCTTTCGATTTGGGCTAACAAAGTTAAACAGACTGCTGAGGCTATTGTTAAGCACGGAATGATCCGTGAGGTTAGCTTGGTGTTTGCTGGATCGAACCCAGGCGCGCATATTGACGACGTTGTCGTATCTCATTCGGATGACCCATTTGAATCCGATGTAGTACTAGACGGCGTTGTTATTATCCATTCTGGAGAAGAAATTGAGCTGTATATGAAACCAACAAACGAACCAATTACACACGGTGACGATGAAACAATCGGTGATATTTTATCAGGTTTAAATGAAAAACAAAAAGCTGTTGTTGCTGTTATTATTGCATCAGCGATCGGTGAGGAACTATCGTCCACCGGATCTGCCAATAAGGGCGAAGAAACAGTCGCTGATGTTTGGGCAACATTTACCGAAAAACAAAAAACTGCTGTTTATGCTATGGCAGGAAGTTTAGCTTCCGATGCCGATATTTCACAATCCGACGATTTAGGAGACCCAATTATGAGTAATATTTTCGAAGAGCAAAGACAAGATGCGATTTTGACCCACGATGCTATGAATGGTATGGTGGATACGGCCCGCACGTCAAAAGCTAATTCCTTGCGAGATGTGGTTCTCGCGCACGCGGATACGTATGGTATTAAAGATATTGAACTACTGTTCCCAGATGCCCAAATGGTTGGCGGAAACGCTCCGGCGATCCCAGCACGTAAGGATATGGCGTGGGTAGAAAAGGTACTTGGTGCCACGTCTCATAGCCCGTTTTCCCGAGTGAAGAGTGCATACGCTGATATTACGGCCGATGAGGCACGAGCCCGTGGTTATATTACTGGCGCTGAAAAGTTCAATGAAGTGTTCCCAGTATTTACCCGCGTCACCACCCCGCAAACCATCTACAAGAAGAGTAAGTTGGACCGTGACGATATTATCGACGTTACGTCCTTTGACGTAGTTGTCTGGCTCAAGATGGAAATGCGTCTGAAGCTTCGTGAGGAAGTTGCTCGGGCTATTTTGATCGGCGACGGCCGTGAAGCCATTAGCCCGGACAAGATCAAAGAAGAGAATGTTCGTCCTATCTACAGCGACCATGCTGTGTACGCCCACCGCGCGCCATATTTGGCATCAGACGCCACATATCTTGAGATGGTCGACGCTATTATGGCTGCTCAGATGGACTATAAGGGTAGCGGCGAGCCCGTATTGTATACCACTCGGGCTATTGTAACTAACATGCTGTTGGTTCGCGATACCACTAATCGCCGTATTCATCCGACGATGGACACCCTTAAAGCAGCACTAAATGTATCTGAAATCGTAACGGTAACCCCGATGGATAACGTGACCCGCTTGGATGGACTGGATACTATCAAACTGATCGGCATCCTGGTAGACCTTCGAGACTACACAATTGGCGCTGATCGTGGTGGTGAAACTACGTTCTTCGAAGATTTTGACATTGATTTTAACCAGCATAAATATCTGCTGGAAACTCGAATCAGTGGCGCATTGACGATTCCGAAATCGGCCGTCATTATCGAACAAAATCTTGGCGAACTGTAATTAGATGTCTCGCTATCAGGGTTTCATCGGTTTTAAAGGTGAACCTGTAGAAGGTCCCCCTGGTATATTTACGGAACCCATAGTAAGGGTCAAGTATCAGGGGGATATTCAATTACGACCAGTTCGCTGGTCTAGTGGAGAACGTGATCAGCAGACAGTTACCGCTAATCATATTCTAGCTATTGTGGCTCCTGAGTCCTCGATGGCAAACTTTGCGAATGCTTTATATATTGAGTGGCAGGGTAAGAAGTGGAGTATCACGTCCATTGAGTATATTAGGCCAAAGATTAGATTAGCCATGGGAGGACTGTATAATGGAGCAGGATAGATTAGAGCTTCACGCAATGCTACAGACCACCCTACCTGGTATTCCTTTGTATTTTAGACCATCTAGTACATTGGTGATGACATATCCATGTGTTGTATACGACGTTGAAGAGTTAACCGCCACCCATGCTAACAACATATTTTATGCTGGGGGCACACGCTTTAAAGTTACTTATATTTGTCCGCTTCCTGGCGATGACAATCCATCTGTAATACTACGAAACATCCCAGGAGCAAAACACACGTCATCATTTTTAAGTGACGATCTAACACATGATGTCTTTAGAATTTTTATTAATGTTATTTAACAAGGAGACGAACTATGACTGCTTTAGTCTGGAACGTAGGAACCGAAAAAGTTTATGAAAGTGGTTTAGACCAAGGCGTTTTGTACGTACGCGACGCAAACGGAGCATATCCGTTAGGTGTGCCGTGGGAAGGTTTGACCGCTGTAACCGAATCGCCCGGTGGCGCTGAGCCGACCGATTTGTGGGCCAACAATGCCAAATACGCTACGTTGACATCTGTGGAAACCCTTGGTGGGTCTATTGAGGCCTACACATTCCCAGATGAATTCATGCAGTGTGATGGTGGCGTAGATTTAGACACAGGCGTTAGCGTAGGCCAACAGCCCCGTAAAACATTTGGTCTTGCCTACCGCACTCGCGTCGGTACCGAAGCGGGCGGCGATATGGTTGGATATAAGATCCACCTGGTATACGGTTGTAAAGCAGCTCCTTCCGAGCGCGCATATAATACCGTTAACGACTCGCCCGAAGCTGTAGCCTTTAGTTGGGACTTTACGACAACGCCCGTATCAGTAGCTGGTCAAAGCCCGACATCCATGGTTGTTATCGACACCACGAAAGCTGATCCAGCCGTTGTAACGTGGATTAGCGAGCAGCTATTTGGCGCCGAAGCCGTGGTTGCCAACTTGCCTTTGCCCGACGCAATTAAAGCGTTTATCGACGCTCTGTAATTCTTTTTGGTACAGCTCTTAATGTATAGGGCTGTACCTTTTTAAAAACCTTAACAAGGAGATACTAATCATGCAAAAACGAGTCATTAAATACACAGATTACGACGGTGTTCCCCGTGAAGAAAACCACTTCTTTAACATTAGTAAACCAGAATTGATCAGACTAGAGTTGGAATTCCCAGCTGGATTAGAAGCCACAATCAATAGTTTCATCGCTAACGAAGATAAGCAACAGATTATGCACTTCTTTGAACGTCTAATCTTTACAGCGTTCGGCATTCGGACTCCAACTGGTCAATTCATTAAGACGGAAGAGGCATTAATCGTCTTCAAGAACTCTAAGGCCTATGAAACTCTATTCATGGAGTTGTTAACGGATACACAGAAAGCTATAAACTTCTTTGAAGCAGTTATGCCATCTGAGTAAGTCATGTTAGAGATCGTTTTAACCGAGATCGAGCTGTTTAACGATGAGGCGCAAGAGTTTGTTACCATAACGAAGCCGCTAAAGGTTAAGCTGGAACACTCGTTGATCTCCGTGTCAAAATGGGAGTCAATTTGGGAAATCCCGTTCCATCCAGGACCAGGACAACCTAAAGAAAAGACCAGAGAACAGATAGAATCGTACGTTAGATGTATGATAATAGGAGAACTAGATCCTCCTATATTTAGATACTTCATAGCGCATCACGGAGCAGAGATTCAACGTTATATTGAGTCTCCCCAGACCGCTACAAAGATATTTAGGAATGGTAAGTCATCCGGAGCAAGAGGTGGTCGCACTATTACTTCCGAACTAATCTACTATTGGATGACCATATTCAAGATACCCGTCGAATTCGAAAAGTGGCATCTAAACCGGCTATTAGCCCTTATAGATGTTTGCAATGTCGAACAGAAAGGCGGAAAGAAGATGTCTAAATCTGAAATCTTGAGGCAGAACAGGGCCATTAATGATGCTCGGCGTAAAAAGTATGGCTCAAAAGGATAGCATAATGTTAAAGGTATCCACACCAAAGTTTAGAAAAACTATTGCGCACTTAGAAAAATTAGACGAGATAACTTTTAGGCAGATTCTTGAAGAATACGGCGCCAAAGGAGTTTCCGCTCTAAGCAGTGCCACTCCGCAGGATACCGGTGAAACGGCTAGTTCATGGGCCTATCGAATAGAAGGCTCCGAAAGAACTGGATACAAGCTAATCTGGTCAAACAGTGTTATGGCCGGCTCTGCGCCGTTGGTAATATTATTACAATACGGTCATGGCACCCGAAACGGTGGGTATGTCTCTGGTAGAGACTTTATTAATCCCGCCTTAGAATCTGTGTACGACGGACTCAGAGAACGCCTAGTACGGGAGGTAGTTTCATGAGTTCAAGAACAATCGAGAGAGATGTTGTTGAGATGGATTTTGACCCAGCAGAGTTTAGAGCTGGCGTCCAAGAAACTTTAAAGTACGTAAACCTTCTTAAATCGTCTCTCAATTTTCAATCAGCGGTTGAGAACTTTGCAGAGATATCTGCCTCTTCTAGGAAAGTAGACTTATCGCATCTCGGTTCAGCCGTAGACGGTATATCTAATAAACTGTCTGGAATGGGTATTATTGCGGCAACGGTTCTCAACCGTATTACGAATGCTGCGCTAGACGTTGCTAAAAATTTGTTTCGTCAAAACATATTAGAACCAATCACATTGGGCTTACAAGAGTATGAAGTCCAGATGGGGTCTATACAAACGATCCTAGCAAACACCTCGTCCAAAGGCATCCAGCTACCAGACGTGCAGAAGGCTCTAAACGAGCTTAATTTGTACGCAGATAAGACGATCTACAACTTTACGCAAATGACGCAGTCGATCGGTAAGTTTACCGCGGCCGGCGTAGAGTTGGACACTTCAGTAGCGGCTATTAAAGGTATTGCCAACCTAGCAGCGGTCAGTGGTTCTGATGCGAATCAAGCGTCAAATGCTATGTATCAGCTCTCACAAGCTATTGCTACCGGTGTTGTAAAACTACAAGACTGGAACAGCGTTGTGAACGCCGGTATGGGCGGTGAGGTATTCCAAAACGCGCTCTTAGAAACAGCTAGAGTTCATGGAATAGCCGTCGATAAGATGATCGAACAAGAGGGTGGTTTCCGAGGAACACTACAGCGGGGATGGTTAAGCTCCGAGATCTTGTTGGAAACTCTATCTAAGTTTACAGGGGACCTTACCGAGCAACAGTTAGAGGCAATGGGCTATACCGAGGAACAAATCACAGAGATTATCAAACTCGGTGAGATGGCTAATGCTGCGGCTACAGACATCAAAACTTTAACCCAACTTAAAGACACTATGATGGAATCGCTACAATCTGGTTGGTCAGAAACATGGCGATTGATTCTAGGCGACTTTGAGGAAGCAAAAGAACTGTTCGGTGCTATCGGTGACTTCTTTGGAGGTATCATCTCAGCATCAGCAGAAGCCCGCAATAGCCAAATAGGCTTCTGGGCTGCTATGGGCGGTAGAGACCTAGCTATAAAAGGCTTCATGTCCGCTATGGAGTCTATCGTTCACATAACAGGTCTCTTTAAAGAGGCTCTTAGGGACGTGTTTCCACCAGTTAGAGCCGGTGAACTTTACAGTCTAACCAAGTGGGTTGTAGAGTTGATTGAAAAGTTCAAAATGGGAGAAGAATCTTCTGAGAACTTTAAAGCGATTCTACGGGGCGTGTTTAGCGTTATCGATATTTTGAAGATGGCTATCTTAGCCATACTTAAACCGATAGGTACGCTATTCAAATCACTTAACCCAGCTGGGGAAGGCCTACTAGAGTTTGCAGTTAGAGCTGGAAAGTATCTATATGCCCTTCGAAACGCATTAAAGAGTACCGACTTATTTGGTAAAGTTGTAAACCTAGTTATTGTTTACATCAAGGCTGGGATTCGATATTTATCAGATCTAGTAGATCAGTTTATGCGCTTAGAAGCCGTTCAAGACATTGTCGGATATTTCCAGTCACTAACTAGAGAAGACCTTGTCGGTTTCTTCGATAAGGTTCGAAATGCTCTATTTTCTGTCTTGAAAGTAGTCGAGGCTCTTGGTTATGGCGTCTATTGGTTATTTGAACAGTTCATGGCTTTAGAGCCTGTACAGAAAGTTTTAAAGTATCTACAAGACCTTACTTGGGACGACTTTAAGGCTTTTATCCAACTACTAGCTGATCAGATCCCAATAATTCAAGCTAAATTTGAGGCTTTCAAGCAAGCTGTTCGTGATACAGTTAAGAGGGTTACTGAGTTCGTTGATAAGGTGAAAAATCTAGACGTTGTACAAGACGTACTGGAATATTTTCAGCGATTCGATGGATCTAGAATACGAAAGTTCTTTGGCGGAATCCGTCTAGACTTTAGTTTCATTGGTGATATTTTTAACGGTATGCGAAAAGGTGCGTCCTGGCTTACAAGTATCCTAGAAGTGATACTTCCCATTCTTAAGAACATAGCAAAAGCCGCAGGGGACGCCTTATCTAATTTGGTTGAATATTTAACCGACAAAGCTGGAAGTACTGATTGGGTTGGTTTGATAAAAGTTATCAATACGGCTCTTGTAACCGCGTTATTGGTCGGTTTAAATAGTTTGGTTCGTGGCGGATGGCTTGGCGATGTATTTGACAAGTTGTTTGCCGCTAATGAGGGTATTGGATCTTCCATTACAGGCGCCTTTGGTGCTATGGAGGATACTTTAACGTCATTCCAAAACAACCTTAAA
>Ga0209408_1001902_pt1 | contig 12481 bp, 14 predicted proteins | sample AD_UKC107_MetaG_FD_184422 | JGI IMG/M metagenome (GOLD analysis project Ga0209408, IMG submission 184422) | Active sludge microbial communities of municipal wastewater-treating anaerobic digesters from Hong Kong - AD_UKC107_MetaG (SPAdes)... | ecosystem: Engineered > Bioreactor > Anaerobic >... | reverse complement strand
GGCAAAAAAAACTGTTCGGTCGTTATAAAAAACTTTATACATTTGCGATATGGAAAATATGGATAAAAAAATAGCACAACTACTGTTGCAAATTAAGGCAATAAAGTTACAACCTGCAAATTATTTCACCTGGGCTTCGGGATGGAAATCGCCTATTTATTGCGATAATCGTAAAACATTGTTTTATCCCGAAATAAGAGAAGAAATTAAAGAAGGTTTTGTGCAAACCATTACAGAAAAGTTTGGCAAGCCCGATGCTATTGCTGGAGTAGCTACCGGAGCTATTGCTATTGGAATGCTTGTTGCAGATGCGCTCAATTTACCTTTCCTTTATGTTAGGTCAAAACCAAAAGAACATGGTTTGGGAAATATGATTGAAGGTGAAGTGCCCGCTGGCAAAAAGGTTGTGGTTATCGAAGACCTTATTTCTACAGGTAAAAGTAGTTTAAATGCTGTTGAGGCTCTTCGCGACGCTAATGTGAAAGTAGTGGGAATGGTGGCTATTTTTACTTATGGATTTAAAACAGCCGAAAATAACTTTGCGCAATCCAATGTAAACTTGCATACTTTAAGTAATTACAGTGTTTTAATACAAACCGCATTGGAAACAGGATATGTTCAGGAATCAGACCTCGAAACATTAAAACAATGGAGAAACGACCCGGAAAATTGGGGTAAGTAGATTTTTTAAATTAAATTTTTATAATGGCAAAATATACAAGTAAAATAGGGCGGATTAATAAATCCGACGAAACAATATATAATTTCTTAGCTGATTTTAATAACCTAAAAGCGGTTATCCCTGCCGACAAAGTAACTGATTTTGAGGCTACAGCAGATGCTTGCCAGTTTAAAATTCCGGGGATAGGTCAAGCGGGCTTAAAAATGATTGAAAAAGAACCTTTTAAGCTGATAAAAATTACTGCCGATGGAAAAACTCCTTTCCCGTTTTATTTTTGGATTCAGCTAAAACCTATTGAGGGTGAAGAAAATGTAACCGCTATACGTTTAACTATTGATGCTGAATTAAATGCCATGATGAAAATGATGGTTGGCAGCCATCTTCAAAAAGGAATTGATTCTATAGTTGACCAGATAGAAATCTTTTTTAATAAAAAATAAGAAATTATATAACCAATACAATCACAAAACAAATTCAACTTCTTTAAAGTCGAATTGTTTTTGTTCTCCATTCTCGGTTGTTAGTTGTAAATGCCCAAAAGCAGATATTCCGGTAATTTTTGCTTTAAATGGTATATTCTGGCTTTTGTACATTTTAAATTCATTAAAACGATACAAACACTTCAGGTAATCATGGTTTATTTCATCCAATTTGCCAGCTTTTAGTAAATCGTAAAAAAAGCGAATATTGTTTCGAAGCTTAATAATTTCCTGGTCGGGCGAATAGTTTTTGCCTGTAATCTGTTTTAGCGAAACCGGGTTTGGGGCTTTGTTGCTAAAATTTTCCTGGTTAATATTAAAACCTATACCAACAACTGACGCATTTATTTTTGCACCTTTTATGGTATTCTCAATAAGTATTCCGGCAATTTTACGGTCTTTATAATAAATATCATTGGGCCATTTTATTTTAATACCATCAGTTTTTGATTGAGCGTAATTTGCAATACCTAACGAAATGGCTTTTGAAATTAAAAATTGATCTTCAATGGCAATAAAATCAGGATATAAAATCAAACTTAACAAGATGTTTTTGCCTTTTTCGCTTTCCCATTGATTGGTTCCGTTTCCGCGGCCAGCGGTCTGGTGCATTGCAGAAAAGATGGTTCCTTCCGGGAATCGGGTTTCTTTTAGTTTTTTCCAGGTATAGCTGTTTGTCGAATCAACAGTACCCAGTTTTATGATTTGTTCCCAGTTGTCCATTAGCAATTTTTATGTAAATTTAAGCAGAAATCTGACAAATAGGAAGATTTTGGCAGTGGAATACACACCGAATACAAAAGGTTTTGTTTAAAAAATGACAATATTGCCGTAAAAACAATTCGGCGGGTTATATGTTATTAAAGGAATGGTTTTTGACAGGTTAAGGAATTAGTATAAAAGCATAAGCAAAGTGTTGTTGAAATAACTTGTATTTTAATTACCTTTGCCAAAAATTTAGTTTAATGGGTAAAAGAAAAAGTAAAACACAGGAAAATACCATAAATTTATTAGGTTCAATAGTTGAAGGATTACACAAGAAAAAAGCAAAAGACGTTGTAAGCATCGATATGACTGAAATAGAGAATTCCATTTGCAAATATTTTGTTATTTGCCATGGCGATTCGAATACACAGGTTGAGGCTCTTGCCGATTCGGTTTTAGATACAGTAAGAGAAGATACAGGTGAAAAAGCATGGCACAAAGAAGGACTTGAAAATGCAACTTGGGTATTATTGGATTACAGCGATGTGGTAGTTCATATTTTTCAAAAGCAATACCGCGATTTATATAAACTTGAAGAACTGTGGGCTGATGGTAGGCTTAAACATTACGAAGATTAATCAATTAAAGAGATTGTAAATAAAATGAGCGAAAATAATAAAGAAAACAAATCAGAAAATAATAAAGAAAAAAATAACCTTAACAATAATGGTTTAGGCCCGAATTTAAATAATAAGCCTAAGCCAAAATACAATATTTATTGGGTTTATGGAATTATTGCAGCCATCTTTATTGGTTCGCAATTTTTATTCGTTGGTTCAAAGCCAATTGAAACCAATATGAAAGATTTCGAGCAAGATATGCTCAGCAAAGGTGATGTAGCAAAAATTGTTGTTGTCAATAAAGAAAGGGCAAATATCTATATTAAGGCAGACCGATTGCAAAACGAACGTTATAAGGATATTAACGACCAAACCTTTGGCAAAGTAGCCAAAGAAGGGCCTCATTATTTTTTCACCATCGGTTCGATGGAGTATTTTGAAAAATGGTTAAACGAAGCCCAGGAAACATATCTTAAAGGAGAATATATTGAGGTTAGTTATAAAACGCAACCAAACTATATGCGTGATATTTTGGGTTGGCTATTGCCTATTTTTATTATTGTTGCCATTTGGGTAATTATTTTCCGCAGAATGTCGAAGGGTGCAGGTGGCCCTGGTGGTGGAAATATTTTTAGTGTGGGTAAATCAAAAGCACAGCTTTTCGATAAGGAAAGTAATATTAAGGTTAATTTTAAAGATGTTGCCGGATTAGAAGAAGCAAAAGTTGAGGTACTTGAAATCGTTGATTTTTTAAAAAATCCGAAAAAATATACCGATTTAGGTGGTAAAATTCCGAAAGGAGTATTGTTGGTTGGCCCTCCGGGAACTGGTAAAACGCTTATGGCAAAAGCCGTAGCAGGCGAGGCAAATGTTCCGTTCTTTTCCATGTCGGGTTCCGATTTCGTGGAAATGTTTGTGGGTGTTGGGGCATCCCGCGTTAGAGATTTATTTAAACAGGCTAAAGAAAAGGCTCCTTGTATTATTTTTATCGACGAAATTGATGCTATTGGAAGGGCTCGTGGAAAAAATCCAAATTTTGGAGCAAACGACGAACGCGAAAATACGCTTAACCAGTTGTTAACCGAAATGGACGGTTTTAGTAATAACTCGGGTGTTATTATTATGGCAGCTACAAACCGTGCCGATATTTTAGATAAAGCACTTATGCGTGCAGGACGTTTCGACAGGCAAATTCACCTTGAGCTTCCTGATATTAACGAAAGAAAGGATATTTTTAAAGTGCATTTGAAGCCGTTAAAGGTTGATAAAGAATTAGATATTGAGTTCTTGGCTAAACAAACTCCCGGATTTTCGGGAGCTGACATTGCCAATGTTTGTAACGAGTCGGCACTTATTGCTGCCCGTAAAGGTAAGAAAGTGGTTGAACGTGAAGATTTTTTAAATGCTGTAGACAGGATAATTGGAGGCTTGGAGCGCAAAACAAAAATAATTACACGCGAAGAAAAACGTACCATAGCATTCCATGAGGCTGGCCATGCAACTGTAAGCTGGCTGCTTGAGCACGCTCATCCATTGGTAAAAGTTACTATCATTCCTCGTGGACGCGCATTAGGTGCAGCCTGGTATCTTCCCGAAGAAAGGCATATTACTACACGCGAACAGTTGTTGGACGAAATGTGTTCAGCTTTAGGCGGACGTGTTGCTGAAGAGATAATGTTTGGGAAAGTATCAACCGGGGCTATGAACGACCTTGAGAAAGTGACCAAACAAGCCTATGCCATGATAGCTTATTTTGGAATGAGTGAAAAAGTAGGGCATGTTAGTTTCTTTGATTCTACCGGGCAACAGGAAATGATGTTTACTAAACCTTATAGCGAAAAAACATCGGAATTGATTGACAACGAGGTAAAAGGGTTAATAGAAGAAGCTTATAAGCGTGCTGGCGAAATCCTTCGAAAAAATAAAGATGGCTTAACTCAATTGGCTGAAATATTATTAGAGAAAGAAGTAATTTTTACTGAAGACCTGGAACGTATTTTCGGAAAACGTCCTTGGAAAACGATGGAAGAAAAGGAAAAGGAGATTAAAGAAGAAATAAAAGGCAAGCAAAAACAGGAATTTGAGCAGTATAAGAGCGAAATTGACAATTCTGAGGTAGCTGATGGTAGCAAAACTGAAAACGAAGATAAAATAGCTGATAACTAATTTAATGATTTTATTTTGAGCAATCTAATTCAACGAACTATTACTGGAATAATTTTTATAGCTGTTGTTGTCGCTTCTATTATTCTGCATAAAATAAGTTTTTTAATCCTGTTTGAGTTAATTATTCTGGGCTCGATGTTCGAATTTTATTCCCTTGCCGAGAAGAAAAATTTCAGGCCTCAGAAAGTATTCGGGATATTTATTGGGATTGTGGTTTTTGCACTTAATTTCTTTTATGTTAATCATGTAATTGGATTTAAGTGGTTTTTAATCCTGATTCCATTATTTATGTCTGTTTTTATTTTTGAGCTTTATCGTAAATCGGAATACGTGTTTGTTAATGTTGGATTTACATTACTTGGTGTAATTTATATTGCAATTCCTTTTTCGTTTGCAAACTATATTGTATTTCATGCTGATATTTCATACCACTGGGAGCTGCTAATAGGTTTTCTGGTTATTATGTGGGCATACGATACATTGGCTTATGTATTTGGGATTTCGTTTGGCAAGCATAGGTTATTCGAACGTATTTCTCCCAAAAAATCATGGGAAGGATTTATTGGAGGGACTTTATCGAGTATTGCGTTCGCATATATAGTATCGCTTGTTTTGCCGCAGCTTAGTTTTACACACTGGGCGGCTGTATCTTTAATAGTTGCTGTATTTGGCACATTTGGCGATTTGGTGGAATCATCTTTTAAAAGGAATATTGACGAAAAAGACTCGGGTAGCTTGCTTCCTGGCCACGGAGGTATCTTGGACCGTTTTGATGCTGTGCTTTTCACCTTGCCTTTATTTTTTGTATATTTGCAAATGATATCTTAATTAAAAAGTTTATGACAATACATAAAGAAGGTAGGGCCATTGTAGCAATTTTCTTTATTTTTCTTTTAGCCCTGAATCTTATCGTTTTTTATTATATCTCAGCTAATAACTTAGTAACATGGCTATTGGGTGTCCCTTCATTTTTATTTTTTTTGTTTATTGTCCGTTTTTTCAGAAAACCGGTTCGCCCACTTCTGAATGATGAGGATACAGTCTATGCGCCAGCAGATGGAACGGTGTTGGTTATTGAAGAAACTGAAGAAACTGAGTTTTTAAAAGAAAAAAGAATACAGGTTTCCATATTTATGTCGGTTTGGAATGTACATATAAACTGGTTTCCTGTATCAGGAATAATAAAGTATTTTAAATATCATCCCGGGAAGTTTTTGGTTGCCCGTGTACCTAAATCGTCAACCGAAAACGAGCGTACAACAGTTGTTATCGAAGATAATAAGAAAAGGCAGATTTTAGTACGCCAGATTGCAGGTATTGTTGCTCGCCGGATTATTTCTTATGCTAAAGAAGGTGTAGAGGTAAAACAAAACAGCGAGTTGGGTTTTATTAGGTTTGGTTCGCGGGTTGATGTATTCCTGCCATTAGATGCTGAGGTTAAAGTAAAATTAGGAGATAAAACCACCGGTACAAATACAGTTATTGCAAAATTAAAGTCATAGATAATAAATAAATTTTTATGAAAGCTATAGTTTTACTAGTAATTATTACCTTATTTAACATTCAGCAACAGGAAAATATTCCTCAAGAAGTTTATAATTTGGCCCCAAGGGGGAGTAAGGTGTACATAATTTCTCAGGATGAAAATGCCGTGGTACATCTTAAAAATGCAATGGAATCGTGGGGATATTGGAAAACAACAGAAAATAAAAAGGAAGCGGATTTTATTTTAAAAGTATTTTTACGTTTTGAAGGTGCAGGCGTATGTATTGCAAATGCAACATTTGTTAAACCAAAAACTGAGGACGTTGTATATTCAACCCCGGAAGTTACTTCGGTTAAAAAAGCCAGTGGTTTCGATTTTAATACTAAACGTTCGGCTATGCGCCAGTTAGTAGAGGTAGTATTTAAACCTAATTTTAAATAGTAAGTAAGAGCTTTTATTGCAAGCAAAAACATAGGGGCAGAAAGTATTGCTTTTTATGCCTTTCCTTAAAATGATTTAATTTTTTTAATTTCAAAGAGCTGTTTTGGCTCTTTTTTTGTTATAGAAACTATTTTTCTTAAATTGCCTAATTATTTTAAATGAGTTAACATGAGAGTAGTTTTCATATCCGTTTTAATTATTTTCTCTAATTTGTTATTTGCACAGCACGATATTAATGCAAGTTACGAGGACGAAGAAATGGAAGTTTTATTTGGAGGGAAACCAAAACTTCCTGAAAAAGAAGTTATTCCTCAAAATATCCTGGAGATGGCAGGTAAAGGGAATAAAGTTTTTTTATTTTCAGCCGACAATAATGCTGCTATACATTCCAAAGATTTTATCGAAAATTGGGGCTATTGGCAAGTAACACCTGATGCGAAAGATGCTGATTTTATTTTAAAATTCCATACCCGTATTAAAGGATTCTTTAATTTCCGTGTTAAAGCCGATTTTATTGACCCCGCAACAAGCAAGGTTTTATATACTACGCAAGAGGTACGTTCCGTAAAAGATAAAAACGAGCCTAACAGGAAACGTTCGGCTGTAAAACAATTGTTTGAGTATGTATTTAAGGATAATTTTAAATAATTTTTGGAATTCCCAAACCGATTGATAATCTGTTTCTCTAATCAAAGTAATTGTCTATATTTATTCGTTTCAGTTTATCTTTTTCAAAGATAAAAGTATACTTTGTGCCATCACTGATAAGGGCAACACTATCTTTTACAAATGAGGGGCTGTCGCTAAATTTTGATAAAAAGCTTTCTTTAGAAATTCCTGTGCGGATATCATTTTTCAGCATAATTTGTTTATTTAAAATTTTACCGGCAAGCAGAAACTCATTACCCATGTATGATTTGTAAAAAAATACCTCTGATTTTTTATAATAAAACTTAAATATGGTATCCGTTTTTTCCGGATAATGTTTATTCTTTCGAAGATACTTCTGCAGCTTGTATTTTGGCAATTCCGAAGATTTAAAATTGTCAATTTTTTCATCAAATCCAAATGGCGATTCCAAAAATTCTTTTTGGCTAATAGGCGTATAGCTTACCATTTCCTTTTGCTCAGAACAGGAAAATGAAAGTGCTAAGATTAATAAAATGATATATTTCTTCATACTAAAGCTTTTGGCTAAAGTATAAAAAATCATTTACAAAAAGAAAAGGGCAACACCTGCAACAGCAATTATGGAGCCTATAATTTCTTTTAGCGTAATACGTTCTTTAAAAAAGATTACAGCCGGAGGTATAATAAGCACCGGAACAATAGCCATAATGGTAGATGCAACACCGGTTGTGGTATATTTTACTGAAAGCAAAGAGAACGATACTCCCAGGAAAGGGCCAAAAAAGGCTCCTATACCTAATCGTTTCATCGCTGATTTATTTTTAATGGCTTCGCCTACTTTTTTCCATCGTTTTAAAAAGAAAAACAAAATGGCAAATCCAATAAAACCTGTAATTACTCTTATTTGTGTGGCAGCAAAAGGGTCAAAATCCTGCATGCCAAACTTACTTAAAACCAGTCCACTGCCTTGCCCTACAGCACCGCCAAAAGCTAATAATATGCCGGCTATCGGGTAGGTTAGTTTTACTTTCTTATTTTTTTTACCATTTTCGGCGATATCTTTATTTTGTTTCCGCTCAAACACCACCAGCATTATTCCGGTTATTGTTAAAGCCATTCCTAAAAAATTCTGACCGGTTAAAACCTCTCCCATAACTATCCATCCAATAAATGCTGTAATAGGAGGAGTAAGTGACATAATTAACATCGAAACTCTTGAGCCAATAACTACATAAGCCTCAAAAAGTAAAAGGTCGCCAATTACAAAACCTACTAAACCCGAAAGCGAAAGCCATATCCAGTTATGTGCCGATGCATCAAAAGGTATAAACGAACCTCGTGTAATTAACCCATAAACTCCGATGAAAATAAAAGCTAAGAAAAGCCTTATTAAATTGGTTGACAACGAACCTACTTTTTTTCCGGCAGATTCGAATGCCAGAGCTGTTATCGTCCAAAAGGCAGCAGTTAGCAGTGCTGCAAATTCACCTAAATGCGATTGAAACATATTTTTTAATATTAAAAACAAAATTATACATTAAACTGAACCCCAAGTAAGAAAAGTGAACCCGAATTTTACCCCTCGTGTATAAAATTTCAATTCAGGTTTTAAAATACCTGAAAATAACTTATTTTTAGTTCAAATTTTAAATAGGTTTAGCATTAGATTTAATTAACCCAATAAAGTTTAATCATGAACAAGAATTTAAGGTATTTTTTTATTTTTATTGGTATAGTGCTGGTTGGCTATGTTTTGTGGTATTTTAAATCTATTGTTGCCTACATTCTTATCTCTGCTATTTTATCATTAATTGGCCGTCCAATAGTCGATTTCTTAAATAAAATAAGGTACAAAAAGCTTCATATACCTAATGCTTTATCAGCCCTGCTTACATTAATATTTTTATGGGTAGCCCTACTCACATTTTTCAGGGTTTTTATCCCACTTATTGCCAATCAGGCTGGCGAGCTGTCTTCTATCGATTCACAGACTCTTATTCAAAAATTGCAAGGGCCAATTAGTAAGCTCGACGAACTATTTACTAAATATAATATCAATGCCGGAAGCAATCAAACTATGGATGAATACCTGTCATCTAAATTTATTTCGGTTGTTAATGTTTCTATTTTATCCGGATTTTTTAGTTCAATTGCGGGAATACTGGGGAATATATTTATAGCAGCCTTTTCTATTTCATTTATAACGTTTTTTATTTTAAAAGATAAAGGCCTTTTATATGATGGTATTCTCTTATTTACTCCTGATAAATATCTCGATAATGTTTCACATATTTTAAGTTCGGTAAAAAAGTTATTAACAAGGTATTTTATTGGTATAATTATACAGGTTACGTGTATTATTACGCTGGTTTCTATTGGGTTAACCATTATTGGAATCGATTTTTCCGATGCATTGGTTATTGGCTTAATGGTTGGGTTAATGAATATTATTCCTTACTTAGGCCCTGTAATTGGTTCAAGCCTTGGTTTAGTGCTGGGCCTGGCTACAAACCTTGACCTGGCTTTTTATACAGAATTATTGCCTTTGCTTGGTTATATGGCAATTGTGTTTGTAATTGTCCAGGTTGTTGATAATGTTGTTTTTCAGCCATTTATATACTCCAGTAGCGTAAATGCACATCCTATGGAGATATTTATTGTAATTATGATGGCGGGCAGTATGGCTGGCGTAACAGGAATGATATTGGCTATTCCCGCGTATACAATTATTAGGGTTATAGCAAAAGAATTTTTCAATAATTTAAAAGTGGTTAAAAAATTAACCGAGAAAATTTAAGATAATAAAGTGGTATTTTATATATTTACGAAACTAAAAGCAATTTAATGAGTAAATTCAAGATTCTGATATATTTATTTCTGTTCTTAATCGCCAATAATATTGATGCTCAGGTTGATTCGGTTACGTTCCGGTTTGTCCCCGATATTTCTACATACAATATACGATGCCAGGCTCAGAAAATGAAATTTGAAACTGCAGATACCATTTTAACCGATTTTACTATACAGGATACTGTAAACTCAGATTATACTTTTACCTGGTCAGGAGATGTAGCTCCGAATGCAAATGGGGTACCTGCAACTTTATATGAGTTTGGTGCACCCGGAATATACTCTTTTACCTTGTCTGTAGTCGAAAAATCAACTTCGAAAACCTATACTGTTACCCGCAATTTTGATATCAGAGATATTATTAGGGTCCCTAATGTTTTTACACCAAATTTTGATGGGGTAAACGATTTGTTTATTGTAAATTCAAATGGATTAAGGACATTGGAGATTTCCGTTTTTAGCCGTTCAGGCACATTGGTTTATGAATCCAAAGCACCTATTATTGTTTGGGATGGCCGCAACCAGGCAGGTAAAATTGTAAGCCAGGGGGTATATTATTATATTTTAACTACCGATGACCCTGCCATTGAAGCTATGAAAGGTTTTATCCATGTTTTTTATGATGATGAGGACATAAAAGATTAATTTTTCCTTTCAGATTTATTTAGACAAAATCCAATATCTAATTGATAATTAATATATTTTATGCTTTTTTATTTAGAAGGCATTTTTTAGCTTTATCTGAACTGATTTAGGTTCTTATATTTTTCTTATATTTGACTTAAGCTAAAAAAAATATGAGTAAAAAGCGAAATATTTTTACCCGGGTCTTTTTCTTTTACTACGAAGGTTTTAAAGGGATGACAGTTGGCAAGAGATTGTGGGCTATAATACTTTTAAAACTTTTTATCATGTTTGTGATATTAAAACTCTTCTTTTTTAAAAATTTCCTGAATAGCAAGTTCGAATCGGATGAAGAAAAAGCCGATTATGTAATAGAACAATTAACTAAACCTAAAAATATAAACCATGATTGAACATGTTGATGTAGCTTTGGTAAATTGGTCGAGGGCGCAATTTGCGCTTACCGCCATGTACCATTGGCTGTTTGTCCCGCTAACTCTCGGGATAACATTTATTATTGCCTTTATGGAAACCATTTATGTTAAAACAGGTGACCCCGAATGGAAAAAGGCAACCAAATTCTGGATGACATTATTCGGAATTAACTTTGCTATTGGTGTAGCAACCGGAATAATCCTTGAATTTGAGTTTGGAACTAACTGGTCGAATTACTCCTGGTTTGTAGGTGATATTTTTGGAGCACCTCTTGCTATTGAAGGTATTATGGCCTTTTTTATGGAATCTACTTTTATTGCCATCATGTTTTTTGGATGGAATAAAGTGAGTAAAAAGTTCCATCTAATTTCTACCTGGCTGGTAGCTATAGGTTCAAACCTTTCGGCATTATGGATTTTGGTTGCAAATGGGTGGATGCAATTCCCCGCAGGAATGCATTTTAATCCTGATACAGCCCGTAACGAGATGTTGAACTTCTGGGATGTATTTCTATCTCCGGTGGCAATTAATAAGTTTTTACATACCATTACATCAGCCTATGTTTTGGCATCCATATTTGTAATTGGTGTTAGCGCCTGGTTTTTAATTAAAGGGCGCGAAGCTTTACTGGCTAAACGAAGTATGGTTATAGCTTCGGTTTTTGGCTTGTTAAGCAGTTTGTTTCTTATTTATACCGGCGATGGTTCTGCTTACGAAGTAGCTCAAAAACAACCTATGAAACTGGCTGCAATGGAAGGATTATATAACGGGCAGGAAGGTGCAGGTTTAATTTTATTAGGAATGCCTACTCCCGGCAAGGAATATAACGATGACAAAGATGATTATGTTTTTAAGTTTGAGATTCCAAAGCTATTGTCTTTATTAGGTTATAGAGATGCAGATGCATTCGTTCCGGGGGTTAAAGACCTTGTTGACGGAGGGTATGAAATAACAAATGAAAAAGGAGAGAAGGAAATAGCGTTATCAGCTGAGCAGAAAATAGAAAAAGGTAAACTGGCTATAAATGCACTTTCTGAATATAAAAAAGCTAAAGAAGAAGGCGATGAACTAAAACAAAGTGAAGTATTGCCTGTATTCCGCGAGAATTTTAAATATTTTGGGTATGGGTTTTTAAACGACCCCAAGAGTATTATCCCTAATGTTCCGATGACATTCTATAGCTTCCATATTATGGTGGGATTAGGCTTTTTATTTGTGTTGCTTTTTATTCTGATTTTATTTTTTACACATAAAAACAACCTGGAGTCGAAAAAATGGCTGTTACGTTTATCTATCTTATTTATACCGCTGGCATATATAGCATCCATGTCGGGTTGGATTGTAGCCGAAGTTGGCCGCCAGC
>Ga0209408_1001899_pt1 | contig 12498 bp, 7 predicted proteins | sample AD_UKC107_MetaG_FD_184422 | JGI IMG/M metagenome (GOLD analysis project Ga0209408, IMG submission 184422) | Active sludge microbial communities of municipal wastewater-treating anaerobic digesters from Hong Kong - AD_UKC107_MetaG (SPAdes)... | ecosystem: Engineered > Bioreactor > Anaerobic >... | reverse complement strand
TTTACGTGCAAAAGGTGAGTGGTGCCCGGGGCGGCCATCGGGAACATATTCCTTACCACCCGACGTAAGGTAAAGTCGTGTTTTATACTTTTTTTTTCGCTGTATAAATTCTTCGTTGGTAACTTCGGTATACATATCGGCTGCCCTGCTGCGCGATGCAATTAAAGGGTCGAATGTACCACCAAAACAAACATCCATTACCAGCATTATATGATTACAGGGAATATTGTTAATCATGGTACGCAGGTTCGAATGCGACAGGTAGGATGTTTTTGCCACATCATCCGATTTTGAATCTCTCGAAATAACATATCCTTCTTTAAATACTTCGTCGTAAATGCCATGCCCGGCAAAAAAGATCATTAAATTGTCGTTTGGGCCATAATTTATTTTAGCATATTCCCGAATTTTTTCAATAATTTCTTTTAACGTAGCGTTTGTTATTAATTCGGTTTGCACAAAATAATTCGATTGCAATTCATCGGCAATTGTTCCTGCATCAATAACCGGGTTTACTAATTCTGAAAAGGAATCATAAATATTAGTTGCGAATATCAAAGCCCTGTCGATACCAGCATAATCTTCTCCGGCAGCTTTATCTTGATTTTCTGCAACTTGTGCTTCACTTCTGCCCTGTTGCACTATTGTGCTTCTGCTTGACTTAACAATATGAAAAGGATTCTCAACAGGTGTTACAGTAAAAGTAGTTTTTGTGCCCGGAAGCAACAATTCAAAGTTTGTGTACTCATAAGAGATCCCATCTTTACTTTTTATCTTTTCAGCTTGCAGCATAGCTTCCTCCCAGGTTTGCTTAAATAATTTAGCTTCATTAACCGGAATCTTAATCCCTGCATCAGTTTCCATAAAACGGATTTTATAAATCCCCAAATCGGCATTATAACCTATAATTCTATCAATGGGAATTAAAACCTTATTTCCTGTTTTTGATTTTACCTTGTAATGTTTTTCTGTAAATTCCTGCAAATATTTTAAAACTTCTGCTTTAAGATTAGCCCTCCTGCTATTATACTCAATTGTAGTTTCAAATTCGTCACGAGGAGCAGTAAGCTTTTTATCGAGGTTGTTTAAAATTTTTTCAATAACATCGCCTGTTAAGATAACTTTTTGTGCCGATGTTAGTTCGCCATCCATATAATCAGACACTAATGATTTACGCGATGGTTCAACACCTGTTAATTCCCATACTATGCATGATTTATCGGAACCAAAACTTGTTAAATACATACCATCTTCACTAAAAGTGCCCCCAAAAACATGGTCACTGTGCCTGTAAATATTTTCATAATCAACCATTTGCCCGTTATCCATTCTTAATATTGCAACATCGTTATCGCTGCCAAAAGCCAGGTATTTACCCGTTGAATTATATTTTACCGTCCTGTTTACGCGGATTTTTAAGCTATCTTTTAAGTTATAGCCCTGGCTATTTAAAGTATATCGCCTGACCTGATATTGAGTAGATGCTATAAATTCGTTTTTAAACGGATGAAAGCAGATATCATATACATAATATTTTAAGTTGTCAATAGTATCACTTAATTCATATTTGTTGCCTTTTAGGTGGTATAAATGAATTGCTTTATCGAATCCCCCGCAAACCAGGTATTCATCATTGTAACTAAAGCTAATTCCAAAAGGGGCATCACTAAAGTTAAATTTTTGAAATAATTCCAGCTGCCCGTTTTCCCATTTCCATATAGCTGCAGTTTCATCACTCGATGTACTTGCTAAAAATTTTCCATTATGGCTAAACTCTAATTTATTGATATGATTTGAATGTGTATTTAATACCTGTATAACTTTCTGGTCTTCCAATCGAATAATAGCAATATCATTATCGCTTTTATATTTTGCATAAGCCAGGTATTTTTCATCAGGAGAAAAGCATAAATGCCCACCCACAGATTTGGGATTTCCCTGATGTTCAAATATTTTTTTCCAGTTTTTGTCGTAAATCTCGATTGTATTATTTCCGATTGCTATAGCGAAATAATTACGGAATGGCGAAAATTTCGCATCCATAATATAATCAGGATATCCTTTTAATTCCTTCTTTTCCTTATAACTAAACTCTTCCTGAGGGTAAACCATCAGAGAACTAAGAACAAAAACAAAAAGTAATAACTTTTTCATATATCAGGGATTTTTGGCAAGATACTTATAATCAAGTTTTTTTTCAAACAAATTTATTTTGTTTACTTACGAATAACTTATTTTATATATTTATTTAATTACTTCGCAATACGCTTATAATTTAAATTAAGTTCATAAATAAGGCATAAATAATAATTTGATTTAAGGAGATATAAAAAAATAGTTCATTGGTATAAAATTTAGTAATTAATTACATAAAATAGTTATTATTGCAAAAAACATTTATTAACCAATTTAAATGCCATGAAAAAAATCTTTACTTTTCTTACTGCTGTTTTTTTTGCCTCTCAATTATTTGCTGACCGGGTTAATGAGAACGTAGCAAAGCAAGTTGCAGAAAATTTCTTTCGTGCTTATGCACCAACTGCAAAAACTAATTCTGTAATAAATAAAACGATAGTTGAAAAATACCAAAACAATGCGTCGTTTTATATATATGGATTCGAAGGTGGTGGTTTTGTTATTGTTTCAGCTGATGACGATGCAACACCTATTTTAGGATATTCTTTTACAAACCATATTACTGATAAAATTGGTTCAAATACCCGCTTTTTATTCGAAAGGTATAAACTGGAAATTGAAGATGCCAAGCAGGTTAAAACAAAAAGCAGTTCGATAAAACAAGAATGGGAAAATTTAAAAAATATAAAAGCAAAAGCAGAAATTAAAGCTGCCGGCCCTCTTTTAACTACAGTATGGAACCAAAACCCTATATACAATATGTATTGCCCTGGCGGTTCGCCAACTGGCTGTGTTGCAACTGCCATGTCGCAAATAATGAACTATCACGAATGGCCTGCAACAGGAAATGGTTGGCATAAATATACGCCAAGCGAGCATCCAGAATATGGTATTCAGTATGCTGATTTTTCGACAGGGAATTATGACTGGGATAATATGCCCACATCAATATCATCTTCAAGCGCTACTGCTCAAAAAGAAGCTGTAGCAAAACTTTGCTATCATGCAGGAGTTTCTGTTGATATGAATTATGACCCTGATGGATCGGGTGCAAATTCCAATGATGTTATGTATGCCTTAACTTCCTATCTTAAATACGACCCTTCTACAATAGAAATTGTTGAATATAATTCTGCAGATGAAACCCCATATTTGAATAAAATTAAAAACGAAATTGATAATGACCGTCCGATTTATTATGATGGATATGGTGATGATGGTGGCCATGCCTGGGTATGCGATGGCTATGATGACAACAATAAAGTAAGCATAAACTGGGGATGGGGTGGTTCATATAATGGATATTTCCTATTATCAAATATGGTAGCCGGAAGTTATGATTTTACCGAAGGAAACTCAATGATTACAGGAATTACTCCCGGCACTGCTGATCAGGCTATGTTATGGAAAAAACAGTCTAGTGCTTTTTCTACAGTATCAAGAGGAATTAGATATATTTCTGCAGTAAATGAAAGAGTTGCCTGGGCAGTTTCTTACGATGGATATAGTGGCGATGGAGAAGATAAAGTTAAAGATTTTACGCGTACTATCGATGGAAGTACATGGGTTTCAGGCACTATAAATACCAGCGGGACAGATGATTATGAATCATCCATGATTACAGCTGTTGATGAAAATACTGCATGGGTTGCATTATTTGGCCCCAATGGAGGTGGTAAAATTGTAAAAACATCTGATGGAGGTGAAACCTGGGAACACCAATCTTCAGCTACATTTTCTTCCCCTAACGGATTTCCAAATGTAATTCATTTTTGGGATGCTAATAATGGTTGGTGCCAGGGAGATCCAAACGGAGGTTATTTCGAAATGTATACAACTACCGATGGTGGTACAACCTGGAATAGAGTTCCTCAGGCTAATATTCCAGCGAATTTAACTAATGAATATGGAACTATTGGATATTACTGTGTATTTGGAAATAATGTTTGGTTTGCTACGAATAAAGGCAGGATATTTAAATCAACCGACAAAGGTTTACATTGGGATGTTTATCAGACACCAATAACAGATGCAAGTTTTGAACTTTCATTTAAAGATGCAAATACAGGCATTATTCAAAGGCGAGGTGAAGGAGATAATAAATTCCAATATATTACAATTAATGGAGGAGAAACATGGACAACTTTAAATCCAACAGGAAATTTTTATACAGCAGGTTTTACATTTGTTCCAAGTAGTAATATTTTAGTATCAGTTGGTGTTGATTACAATACCCCATTTATGGGAATCTCTTATAGTACCGATAATGGATCAACATTTACAGAATATGCCGAATTTTATAAAAATTTCCAATTTACAGCAGTTGCAGCGGCCAGTGAAAATGCCATGTGGGCTGGTGGTTTTAATTCTGACCAATATTCAGATGGTATGTGGCATTATGGTGAAACATTAATTGCAGCAGGTTTCTCATCTGACGATGATGAATATTGTGCAAATACAGATGTTACTTTTACTGATGATTCATATGGTTCTCCTGATACCTGGGAATGGAACTTTGGTGAAGGAGCAACACCTGCTGCAGCTACAGGCCTTGGCCCTCATACGGTCCAATATTCAACATCGGGTTATAAAAACGTTACTTTAACTATTAATAAAGGTACTGACGAACATGTTTTGGCTAAAAATGAATTAATTTATGTATTTGGTTCGGTCCCAAATGATGCTGGAGAAATTACAGGAGATACTGTTGTAGCAGCAGGAAATCACACATATTCAGTAGCAAACCAGGAGAATGTTACATTTACATGGGATATTCCTAATGGATGGACTGGAACTTCAGAAACCAACGAAATTTCAATAACATTTAGCGAATCTCTGCTAAACGGTACAATAACTGTTACACCAAGCAATGTATGTGGTAATGCGAATTCCTCATCTCTGGAAATCAGAGTAGAAACTTCTACAGGTATCGATCCAATTAGTGAGGATGGAATAGCTATATTCCCAAATCCTGCCAGTAGCCATTTAAATATTACCGGAGTTAAAAATGCGAATATTAATATTTTTGATAGTACAGGAAATTTGGTTAAAATAATAAACAACTTTGAATCTGGCCAAATTATTCCTTTAACCGGTTTAAATAACGGAATCTACTATATCCAGATTATTTCAGGAAATAGCTCAACCACTAAAGGAATACAAATAGTTAAATAAGTTAGTAACTTCTTTATAAAAAAGGGCTGTTATAGATTAAATAACAGCCTTTTTTATTAAAATTGCGATATGAATTACAGTAAGATACCATATATACATTTAAACGATTATAAAACAAAAGGAAATAAGAGGGTAATTGCAGACAAATTATTCCTAAACACGCGTGGCTTTTTTGTTTTGAAATATATTCAAATGGTATTTCAGAATCGCCGGATTGCCTTAAAAGGGCTTTACAATAGGGAAAAATGGGCTGTATCGTCGTACGATGTTTTTAAATTAATTGAGAATTGTGGAGGTCAGTTTGAAATTACGGGATTAGAAAATTTTAGAAACTGTAAAGAACCTGTAGTTATTGTAAGCAACCATATGAGTGCCATGGAGTCGATGATTTTCCCTGGACTGATCGCCCCTTTTATGGAAGTTACTTTTGTAGTAAAGGAAAGCCTGGTTACTCATCCCCTATTTGGGCCTGTAATGAGGGCCCGGTCTCCAATTGCAGTTGGAAGGTCTAATTCCAGGGAAGACTTAATTTCGGTTATGAAACAAGGAAAAGAATTTCTTGAAAAAGGAACATCTGTAGTTATTTTTCCGCAAGGTGGTAGAAGGGATATATTTAAACCTGAAGAATTTAATTCCCTTGGAGTAAAATTAGCTAAATCGGCAGGTGTAAAAGTTATTCCAATGGCAATTAAAACCGATTTTTGGGGTAATGGGAAAATAATTCGCGATTTAGGCCCAATAAGGCGAAATAAAAAGATATTTATATCAATCGAAAAACCGATTGAAATTACAGGAAACGGAAAAAATGAAAATGATCAGATTATTAAGTTTATTGAAAATAAACTTAATATATGGAATAATTTAGATTAGATTTCATAATCAACAATGCGCCTTTCGCTTCTGCAAGACAATACAAAAGGTTTTATTTTCTCGTGTTCAGGATTTACCTGATAATTATTTAAAGCCTCTAACGATTCAAATTCTGAATATAAAACTATATCAGCAGAGTTTTCAGTCCCACTGACATCAATCCCAACTTCAAGTTTGATCATTCCGGGGATTATACCATTTAACATTTCTAACCGATGTTTTATTTCTAACGCATTTTCTAGTTTTGTTTTTCCGTTTGCAGAATCATTTAATTTCCACATTACAATATGTTTTACCATATAGCATAATTTTTAGAGTAATTAAAAAGGCTAATAAGAATCAAACCTTTGATTGCTATGTCCTTTTGAGGTATTGATAATCTAAATAATATAATACTTTAAGGGATATACTATTTATTTGTGATGATTCGAGCGTATTATCCAGGTTTTCCCAAAAATTATTAATTATTTCTGTTTGGTTTGAGTATATTGCATTTTTCCATACCAAAGAAAGTTCGCTACCCGGTGCAAAACGCCACTTGTATTGCATATCAACGGTAAATGCATTATAATTATAATTAGCATCTGTACCGTATGTGTTGTAATCGATTGCAGGGCTTAAATCACCGCTTTCGAGTAATTGGTAAAAATCGGTATACTCTACCCTGCTCCAGTAATGCCTTAGCTTAAAATTCAAAGACATTTTATCTGTAAATATATATCCTGTATTTATTGTATTTGTTATGGTATACTGGTCTCGGTTCCCAAAATGGATAATTGTATTTTCCGTTTCGTCAGTAAATTTATTCACATAACCAAATGTATTAAAAGATGTGCTTATAGCGGCACTGTATATGAAAAGCCATTTGTCATTAAACCTGATTCTTGGCCCTGCATTTATGTTGTATCCATATTGATCATAGTCGAATGCTTTCCAAACACTTGGCCTGAAATCAAAAGCCAGTTTCTTTCTATAATCGGTCGATATCCACGATTGCACATAAAACATTTTATGCCGGTTATAATGCCACCCTTCAGTACGCGATTCAAAATAATCATACCGGTTAAACGGCTTTATCTCAGCATAAAATCCGGTAGAAAGATAATTTTTAGCAAAAGTGGTATGTGTCCTTAATTCAATACTAAAATCAGAATATTTTCGTGGTTTATATAAACTGGTATAATACAAAGAAATAGAGTTATTCCAGTTTAAAACCTTCCAAAAAGGCTTTTTAATATCATAACTAAATTCTCCACCCCATGTAGATTCATTGTTTTGTTGTATATAACCTAAATCGTTAGGGTCGTATGTATCCGATTCTGTATTATGAAATATATCAAATGTAAAATTACCTTTTGTTTTAGATATCATGAAATAGTAATAATGCCCATAATCATTATTTACTGAATACTTTTGGCTAATTGCACCTCGCCCAAATACCTGGTACGAATTTTCTTTATTCATTATTTTAAACTCGGTTCCGGTAACATTAGCTGTATAATTTTCTTCAGTATGCAACACATTTGTATTTGCCAGGCTTATATATGAGTTATTCTTTAATGTCTGGTCAAGGACAAACATATTATAATTAGTAAAACCTTGTGTACGATAATGCCTTGTGGTGTTCGAAATTGTATCTAAAATATCAGCATCAGCAGCACTTGTCATGGCATTAATAAACCCTACTCCCAGTCCGCCACTAGTGCGGCCCGAAATTTTTGTTGCATTAATCAACTGAGTTTCGGAAGGATTGGATTTTACTATTTCATTATCGAGCAGATGATTGGAAGTTTCACGTGAATCTTTTGGCTTACTTCCAATACGGCGCGAATAAAATATATTTGCTTTATTAAATAGCTCTGTACCTTCAGTAAAAAAAGATCTCTTTTCATCGTATTTCACTTCATAAGGAGATAAATTTAGCACCTGATCGTCGGACTGTACCTGCCCGAAATCAGGAATTAATATCATATCCAGGGTAAAACTTTTATTTATACCCCATTTAAGGTCCATTCCAGCATTAAAATCATTACTCCAGTTATTTTCCGAAGTTTGATTCTGCATATAACCAGAAACATATGGGGTAACGGATAAGCGCAAAGGTGGGTCAATATTATTTATTCCAGAGATTTCTCCCATTTGGTTTATAAAACCTTCAATATGATTATCCACATAGTTCCAACTGCTCCATTCTCGGTTTTGCCTTATATGCCTAAAAAAATGAATCCCCCAGGTTTGGTTCTCCTGATTTGAAAATCGCAGTGCCGAATATGGAATTTTGATTTCCGCAACCCAACCTTCATCGGTAATTTTTACAGCACTTTCCCACACAGCATCCCAATTGGAGTCACCATGATTACCAGTATGCTTGCCATCCGACTGGACTCCGGCAGCGGAAACCATAAACTCAACTGCATTCACACCATCATTAAATGTATTTATAATTACTGTAAATAAATCGGCATTTGCACCATCAAAGGAATCTCTTTCCGATAAATCTCTAATAATAGAATTTGGATTATCGGTTTTCATAAAAGCACCAAAGTAGATAGCATGGTTATCGTAAACTATACGCACATAGGTGGGTTCTGATGGCATTTTTCCATTATAAGGTTCGTACTGAATAAAATCACCGGCAAGTATAGCATTTTCCCACACAACATCATCCAAAACACCATCAATTCTTGGCGATTCTGTAGTTTTTTGGACCTCTAATGTTTTTTTCTCGTTATTTAATGCACTGGTTCTGAAATGTAATCCTGCTAATAAGATTACCCCTAAAATAATTCCCTTTCTCACGCGATTCAAACTTTTTAAAAATTTTACTAATTAAAAGACTAAATAGTCTGAAAAAGGTTTAATAAAAATTTAAAATTCTGAGGTAAAATGAAATTTTATTTTATCAAATTTTTCCTGTGCAACAGCTAAAACATATGGAGATTCGGCCATAAAAACTTCACGGCCATGCTTATCAATAGCTAAAGCGGCATATTTACGCTTTCTGAAATCTTCAATTTGTTCCTTATCTGTTGATTCTATCCAGCAGGCTTTGTGCATCTGAATAGGTTCATACTTACATTTTGCTCCATACTCGTGTTCTAACCTGAACTGGATAACATCAAACTGAAGCTGGCCAACTGTACCAATAATTTTACGGCCATTAAATTTATTTGTAAATAACTGGGCAACTCCTTCATCCATTAACTGATCCAATCCTTTTGCCAGTTGCTTATATTTCATTGGGTCGGCATTCTCAACATAACGAAACATCTCGGGCGAGAAACTTGGAAGACCTTTAAAATGAATATTCTCACCTTCGGTAAGTGTATCGCCTATTTTAAAGTTACCTGTATCGTGTACACCAATAATATCCCCGGGAAAAGCTTCGTCAATAATAGATTTTTTTTCAGCCATAAAAGCTGTTGGCGTAGGAAATTTTAGGTTTTTTCCTGCTTTTACATGCAAATAGTTGGTATTTCTCTTAAATACGCCTGAACAAATTTTTACAAAAGCAATTCGGTCTCTATGGTTAGGATCCATATTCGCATGAATCTTAAAAACAAACCCACTAAATTTATTTTCGAAAGGGTCAATATTCCTTTCCTCAGCATGAACAGGGCGTGGATGAGGCGCTATTTCCACAAAACAATCAAGGAGTTCGCGAACCCCGAAGTTGTTTAAGGCACTACCAAAAAATACAGGAGCCAAATCGCCTGCTAAATACGTATCAACATTAAACTCAGGATAAACTTCTGTAATTAATTCCAGTTCTTCGCGCAGTGTTTTTGCAAATTTATCTCCTATATAACCTTCCAGCTCTTTACTGTTTATATCTTTAAACTCAACAGATTCTTCAATAACCTGCTTTTCTGTTCCACTAAAAAGGTTTAGTTTTTCTTCGTAAATATTGTAAACTCCTTTAAATGTAGGTCCATTACTTATAGGCCAGCTTAAAGGACGAACATGAATTTTTAATTCATTCTCTATTTCATCCAATAATTCAAAAGGATCTTTACCCAATCGGTCGAGTTTATTAATAAAAACCATTACCGGAGTTTTTCGCATGCGGCAAACCTCCATTAACTTACGGGTTTGTGGCTCGACTCCTTTGGCCGAATCAATTACAATAATAACACTATCAACAGCAGTTAAAGTACGGAATGTATCTTCGGCAAAATCCTGGTGGCCGGGAGTATCTAAAATATTTATCTTTTTACCTTTATACTCGAAGCCCATAACCGAAGTTGCCACTGAAATTCCACGCTGGCGTTCAATTTCCATAAAGTCGGAAGTAGCTGTTTTTTTTATCTTATTATTTTTAACAGCCCCTGCAATATGTATAGCCCCTCCAAAAAGTAAAAGTTTTTCAGTTAATGTAGTTTTACCTGCGTCAGGGTGGCTAACAATCCCAAAAGTCCTTCTGCGTTTTATTTCTTCCTTAAACCCCATATTATTTTACATTAAAAAAGCTTCGAAAAATATTTTTCGAAGCTGCAAAAGTATAAAAATGAATGAATATATTTTAATATCATATTATGATTTAAAATATATAATACTAATTAACGTCAGTTAGAAATAAAAACAGATTATCATCTTAATTTTCAATTGTTAAGTAACAGCGACAGAATATGGAATATTGGAACAATGGAATAAATAGAATTTCCCAAACTTTTTCTTTCATTGTTCCAACTATCCTTTTTCACAAATAAACGAAGGTTGTAAAGTATTGGCTATTAACAATATAGATTATTAACTATTTCAAACTCACTTTATTTATGATAATGACAATATATTTATCAATTTCTCGCATCCTCCATTCTGAATGTATTCGGTATGTTCAGCAACAGAATTAAATTTCTTACCACATATTTTTGAACATTCTATTTCGTAGTTGGTTACATCAAAGAAACGTTTCATAATATTCTCAAATTCAGGATCTGCAATAGCATACTTATAACTATTTGCTTTAACTCTTCGAAGAGTATTCATCCATATTGCCGCACTAAGAGCACCACAAGCATTCCCGCTTAATCCGTAACCACCAGCAAATCCAGCCACCATAACCATTTCTTCTTCGGTTCCACCCATTTTCTTTATAACTTCTGATGCACAACTTTTAGCATCGTTATATAAAGAATCTGTATTTTCAGATAAACCTTCAATTGCTGTGTTTAACGCAAAAGGTGCCCATTTTCCGGCTAACCTGAAACAGGTAACCATTTTACCTCTAATAAAATATTTTAGGATGCTATTTTTTTTAGACCAGTCGGTGTCTGTTATATCTGAACAATTATCGCTCTTAGCATTATTCTTAAACGATTCCAACATTCTTGTTGTAGTCGAAATTGCCACTCCAACAGCCTGATTGCGGTTATTAAATTTGCGATACGATTCTGCACCAACTCCCATGGCGGCACCCCAAAGCATGCCGCATTGATAACCACATTGATTAATTCCCCCAGCTAAAGGGTCTGAGGCATTCTCCTCCATTGGCTTTGGATTATTGAATTCACGGTTTAATATATGGAAAAGTGTACGTGAACATGTTCCTTGTTTTAAGAAGGTCCTTTTAGCCTTTAATTTTACCTTATTTGATTCTACCCAATTCATACTTTTTGTTGTTATATTCTAATCATAATATTCATTTAATTATTGCGCTTCTATTTTGTTGTCTTTTTCGATTTAATCAATACCTTATCATTTTCAGGATTATATTCAAAAACATCGTTTAAAGAGATATTAAAAATATGTGCTATACGAAATGCAAGTTCAAGGGATGGAAAGTATTTTCCATTTTCAATGGCTACAATGGTTTGCCTTGTTACTCCGGTTTTATCTGCTAATTCCTGTTGAGTCATTTCATCAGCCATAAACCGTAATTTTCTGATACTATTTGATATTATAGCCTTAGTCATGTTAAAATCCTCTTCTGTAATACATAATTTTTACTAATTCGCCAGTTATACCTGAAACGAAACCTGAAAATATGAGTACAATAAACATTACCGAAGGCTGCATTTCAATTGCCTGAGAACCCATTGCAAGCATAAATCCAACTATAAATATCCAATGTGTTATTCTTGTCGATTTCAGTTCGAAGAGCTTATCTCTTTCGTCTGAAAATTCAGGCATATCTTCGTTGGTAATGATTTTATTAATTATTGCAAATATTATATGAATAATAATTTGCGCAATAATGGCTACCGGAATTAAAATAATAAATGATTTTCCCCAGAATTTAAAATTATTTAATATATCGGCATTCCCTTCAACCTGGTTATAATAAATATAAAGTGAATATGCAGCAATAATAACTAT